>VOFH01004087.1_pt1 | contig 35782 bp, 38 predicted proteins | sample 5384091 | NCBI WGS metagenome assembly VOFH01 (sample SAMN12384727, study PRJNA508395) | human gut metagenome | isolation source: healthy gut G | host: Homo sapiens
TCAGGCCGCAATTGACCGTCTCCGCCACGCGAAAAACTCTGTCGGAAAAGTATGACGCGGATTTAGATCTTGAGAATGCAATGACGGATTTATATATTTCATTGCAAGGAACAAATCTAAAGGATTCTAATGAACGAGATGCCAAGAGCTTGTATGAATCTTTTCAATTGTACAAGGATAACTATCTGATTGAGGAATATAATAACGGAGCAGTTGCTTTTAACAATCAATTAGAGGAATTTCCACCAATCTATTCAATGCGATTTATCATTTTGACAAGGTGGAGCTCTACCAATAATAAAAAATCCTTCTTTTTGTATTAACGGAAGGGATTTTTTTTCATCTTTGGCACATACTAAGGATAAAATTCTATTTTTAGGAGTGCGTAAGTTATGAATTACAGTCAATCACAAATCAAGCATTTATGGATGACCAAATTCATCAGATGGAAGAGGGACTGGATAACCTGAGAGAACAGGACTTTCAACCTGACGGCATGGGGATCTTTTATAATGGGATGTTAAAGCATACGGTATCCTTTGAAATTCAGCATATGAGAAAGCTGAGAGACGAATTAATTCAAGCGTTAGAGGACTAGCCGGCGGCAAGCCGCTGGCTTACATACTATCTATTCTTTTTCAAGTGTTTAATATCCAGTTCATATATGCGGTATCCTTTTATTATCAAGGTTGGAGTGTGGCATTATGAAGCTATCAATGATACAAAACTTGGCGATTTGGGAGATTCCCTTTTAAAGGGGTATTATTTTTGATGAAAAAAACCAGCAGATATAAGCCTTTGAAGACTTGCTCGGTGAATTTATTCAGCAAGGCATTCCCCTTTACAGTGAAAAACAATTCCCGTTTTGGCTGTACTGCTCCAAAGGCCTTGGAAAATCTACAGGCGTCTTTAAACAATGGCTTGCAGGCAGAGGTTGCACTTTTGGAGTTCGGTGGAAATGACTGTGACTACAACTGGTCTGAAATCAGCCGTAATCAGAAGCGCACCACGGGCCTCATACACCTTTTCAGACATTTTGTTTCCACAATGGAGAAAATGGCGGATCTGCTGCTGTCTCATTCCATAAAAGCCTGTGTTTATGAATCTTCCACCGATTGACGGGGAGCGATTATCGCTGGATCAGTAGTCTGAAGGACACGGATCAAAGGCTATTTTAAAATGGCTGGGAGGACAAACGGATACCATCTATCGCCAGCAGGAACGATATTCCAGGGCGATGGAACGGGTGGCGTATCAAAAGAATTTACCGCTTATCGATGTGCAAGGGATGAATTTTTAGCGATTCATAATTACCGGGATTTTGTGCTTGGATGGAATCCACTTAAATGAGCAAAAGGGCAAAGGTTATGGCGGATATTTTCAATCGTATGCTATGAATTATGCATAAAAAAAAAAACCTTATTACTGGGAGAAATTAGGTAATAAGGTTTTTCTGTTTCTTGTCTAGAAAGCCGAAACGTGCTATAATAATATTCAATGCCAGTTAATGAGGTGAGTAAGTGTTTCAATTCGGTCAGTTTATCATAGTTTGTCATTATGGCTGCGGAAAGACCAATCTCTCTTTAAAATTTGGCAGTCAACCTGCAAAAGGGGCAGGAAAGGTACCCTGGTAGACCTAGATTTGGTCAATCCTTATTTCGATCCTCTGATTTTCAGGAGGTCATTTATTCCAATCAAATCGAGTTAATCGCCCCTAGTTTTCGCTCATTCTAATTTGGACTTGCCTGCCTTACCGGTAGACCTGCACCGAATTTTCAATATGCCGGATCCGAACGGTGATTATCGATGGGCGGGGATGATCTTAGAAGCGCCACAGCGCTGGGAGCATTCTCAAAGCATTCAGCAGCTTCCATACCAAATGCTGTACGTGGTGAACCGCAACCGCGCCCTAACCCAGACCTCCGAAGAGGTTTGCGCTCTGTTGAAGGAAATTGAGTCTGCCTGCCGGCTGACGGGCGACAGGCGTGGTGAACAATTCTCATTTGCAGGCTGAAACCACTGTGGATGACATTTTTGCAGGGGAATCCCTTTCGCTCAAAAAACAGCGGAGCTTTTTAAACCTTCCTTTGGCGTTTACTACGGTTCCTGCTTTTCTGGCGGGCAAGGCTAAAGAAGCTGGGGGGAGAATGTTTATCCAGTAGAGAAATTTATGTAAAAACCCCCTTGGGAGCAATAACCCCAAAGGATCCAAATAAGGAGGGTCGTAGATGGCAAGAATCATTGTGAGAGAAAGAAGTATGCAAGGGCTGTGAAATGTGCGTCAATGCCTGCCCGAAAAAAATTATTCGTCTGTCCAAAGACCGGATCAGCGCGAAAGGTTATCATCCGGCAGAATTGATTGACGAAGAAAAATGCATCGGCTGCGCCTCTTGTGCGACGATGTGTCCTGATGTAGCGATTACAGTGGAAAGGTAGTGACGAAGTTGTGTCCGAAAAGAGTATTGATGAAAGGAAACGAAAGCGCTGGCGGAAGCAATTATTCGCGCGGCTGCCGTCATTTTCTTCGATTTATCCCATAACCCCTCAGACTGACTTGCGGCTTATATGTCTAAAGATGCCTAAAATCGGCGATTTACCTCCAGGCGGAATCCGAGATTGCTGCGATTAACATGGTGCTGGGGGCCTCATCCGCCGGTGTGCGGGCCGCTGACCTCCTCGTCTTCTCCCGGCATCAGCCTGAAAACAGAAGGAATCTCCTACATCGCCGGTTCCGACGTACCTGCGCTGATTATTAATGTGCAACGCGGAGGCCCTGGCGGGCGGTATTCAGCCTTCCCAGGCCGACTACTGCTGGCAGGCCACCAAGGCCACCGGCCACGGCGATTTTCAGATTTTTGTGTTGCCTTCTACCGTGCAGGAAATGGTGGATTTTGTCTCCCTAACTTTTTGATTTAGGGGATAAATACCGTATGCCCGCCATGATTTTGGCCGACGGTATGCTGGGTCAGATGATGGAGCCGGTAGAGTTTAAGGACCAAGGGAAAACGCTAAGATCGACAAACCCTGGGCGCTGACCGGGCATCAGTTCAAGCGTCCCCATAATGTGGTGAATTCCCTCTATTTGAAGCCTGCCGACCTGGAGCGGCTGGTGAAGAGCGTTTCGAACGCTATGAAACCATTAAAAAAACAGAGCAGAGGGCGGAAGAAGAATATTTGGTAGACGACGCAGATATCGTAGTCGTGAAGCACGGCGCTTCCTCCGTGTGGCCCGCAGCGCGGTCAACGCCGCGAGCTGAGGGCATAAAGGCGGGCTTAATCCGTCAATCACCCCTTTGGCCGTTCCCAACAGACGCTTTGCAAAGAGCCGCTCAGCATGTGAAGAAATTCCTTGCTGTGGAAATGAGCATGGGCCAGATGGTAGACGACGTGCGTTTAGCGATCCATGATCAAGCCGGTAGAATTTTACGGCCGCACCGGCGGTATGATTCCCACTCCTGCTGAGGTGCTGGGCGCGGTCAAGAAAGCGGGAGGTGTTCTGTAATGGCGGTTGTGTTTAAGACCAGAATCCCTGTTGGATGTACCCTTCCATTATTGCCCCGGATACCCACGGCATCATTCACCGTTTGGTCGCGGAGGTTATGGACGAATTAAATTCAGGGAAAAGCAATCGGCGTTGCCCCTGTCGGCTGCGCTGTGATGAATTATGATTATTTCGCCTGCGATATGGTGGAAGCTCCTCACGGCAGGCGCCGGCGGTTGCTACCGGTATTAAGCGTGCGAGGCCTGAGAATGTGGTGTTCACCTATCAGGGGAGACGGCGACTTGGCGGCAATCGGTACCGCTGAAACTGTCCACGCCGCTACCCGCGGTGAAAACATCACTGATTTTTGTCAATAATGCCATCTACGGCATGACCGGCGGACAGATGGCACCGACCTCTGCCGAACCAGGTGACCCAGACCCGCCCTACGGCAGAGACGTAAACGTTGCTGGATATCCTGTCCGTGTTTGCGAGATGCTGTCGACGTTGGACGGCGTGGCTCTGCACAGCGTGTTACTGTAGACTGTGTGAAGAACGTTAATATCGCGAAAAAGCGATTAAAAGGCGTTTCAGAACCAGATTGAGGGTAAGGGCTTTTCCATTGTCGAGGTGGTTTCCACCTGTCCCACCAACTGGGGCTTATCTCCGATTGAGGCGCTTCAGTGGCTGCGTGACAATATGCTGCCTTATTATCCCTTGGGCGTTTACAAGGACAGCGTGAAGGAGCGAGACTGCATGAGCACGAATAAGAACTTCAACATGCTTCTGGCCGGCTTCGGCGGAGCAAGGAATCCTTTTCGCTGGAAGGTTATTGCTTACGGCGGTTTGATGGATGAAAAAGGAGATTTCCTGGCTGCCTTCTTATGGCGGAAATGCGCGGCAGCACAGCGAACTGCAGTGTCTGTATATCCGACCAGCCTATCGGCTCTCCTTTGATGGTTAATCCTAATGTGTTTATCGCAATGAATCTGCCGTCCTTTGATAAATTTATCAATGACGTGGGCCGGGCTCCATTGTAATTGTAGACAGCTTCTTGATTAATAAGAAGGTGGAACGGGATGACATAACAGCGTTTTTATGTACCCGCTACCAAAATCGCAGAGGACAATGGACTGAAGGGGCTTGCCAATATTATTTTTAGGAAAGCTTTTCCATGAAACCAATTTCTGTACGGAAGATGCCCTCTATAAAGCGGTGGAAAAAATGTGTACCTCTAGAAAAGGCTCATCTGATCGATGCCAACAAAAGGCGTTGCAGCTGGGCATGGAGGCTAATCTAAGAATCAAAAAGCCAGGGAGAGTTCTTTTCTTCTGGCTTTTCTGCACTCCAAGGAGAGGAAATATGAAGTCATTTTTTTTACAGCAGCTTTAATTGTAGCGGCCGGGGGCTCCACCCGTATGGGAACCCGAAAAACAAGCTGCTGCTGGATTTAAAGGGAATGCCTGTGATTGCAAGAACCCTGCTGGCCTTTGAGGGCTGGATTGTATTCAGGAGATCGTACTCGTATGCCGAAAGGAAGAACGGGAAGAAATGCTGGAAATCGCACAGATTTTCGGTGTCCACAAGCTGTCGTCGGTCGTATCAGGCGGGAAAACCCGTCAGCGGTCGGTATTTCAAGGAATAAAGGCCGCCGGGCGGCGACACATTTCGCCATTCATGACGGCGCTCGGGCGTTGATTACCCCGGAGGATATTCAGAGCCGTATCGGACGGTATTTGTTTTGGCGCTTCCTCCTGGGAGTACCGGTAAAGGATACGATTAAGGTGGTAGATGGAGAAGGCTATGTGCAGGGGACTCCCAACCGAGCACTGATGTGGAATGTGCAGACTCCGCAGGTGTTTGAGAAAAGCCGTCTATCAAAGGGCTATGAAAAAAGCGGAACAGGAGGAGCCGATTATACTGATTGCCAGCTGGTCGAGGCAATTGGGAGTGGGGTTCATCTCTGCATGGGCTCCTATGAAAATATAAAAATTACTACGAGAGATGATCTAGCGTTGGGGAGGCATATTTTACAGTTGAGGAGGAAGACGCATGAGGTGGCCACGGATATGATGTTCACCGTTTAACGGAAGGAAGGAGAATGATTTTAGGCGGTGTGGAAATCCCTTACGAAAAGGGCTTGCTGGGTCATTCCGACGCGGATATGCTTACCCACGCGGTTATGGATTCCTTATTAGGCGCGGCGGCCCTGGGAGATATTGGCAGGCATTTTCGGATTCCGACCCTTTGTACCTGGGCGCCGACAGCCTGGAGCTGCTGAGACAGGTATGTCATTTGCTGAAAAAAGAAAAATTACCATATAGAAAATATTGACGCTACCATATTAGCCCAAAGGCCAAAGCTGATGCCTTATCTTGCTCAAATGCAGGGAAAACTTAGCAAAGGCATGTGAAATTTCTCTGGATTGTATAAACATAAAGGCGACAACAGAAGAAGGGCTGGGTTTTACCGGCGCGTTAGAAGGAATTGCCGCTCATGCGGTCTGTAATTAGCTTGATTTGGATAAGCAGAATCCATTTCACTGCATATACTGTTTTTATAACCTAAAACAGTGAGGTGATATTTATGGGCAAGCCTTTGATTATGGTCAGCTCCATCACTTATGCGATGAAGGCTAGAGATCTGCTGATCAACAATGGAATTGCGGCATATATAGAAAGGACGCCTAAAATAGAAAGAAACAGCGGCTGCGGCTACAGCTTATATGTTCCCAAACGGATCGATGAGGCCGAAAATCTTCTGCGCACCATGGAATAAAATAGTGGGCAGAACCGATTGGGAGGAATCCACATGATCTATTTTGACAACGCCGCTACCACGTATCCCAAGCCTATGGCGGTAACCAACGCCGTGCGGACCGCTCTGCAAAAATACGGGGCTAATCCAGGAAGAAGCGGCCATAAAATGTCAATGGCTGCGGCAGAGAATACCGCTGCCGGGTCGCCGCGGCGAATCTATTTCATGGAAGGCCCGGAAAATGTGGCGTTTACCCTTAAACTGCACCACGCTATCAATATAGTATTGAAGGGGCTTTTTTAAAGCCTGGAGACCATGTGGTGGTTTTCCTGCTTAGAGCACAATGCCGTCATGCGGCCCTTGGAGGCGCTTCGCCAGCAAGGGGGTCAGTTATACCCAGGCGCAGGTAGTTCCGGAGACAGCGACGCGACCCTGGATGGCTTTCGAAAAGCGCTGAACGCAACAACAAAGCTGATCGTCTGTATGCATGCTTCTAATGTGTGGGGAATCCGTCTTCCTATTGAGAGAATCTCGGCTATGGGAAAGGAATATGGAATTCCGATTTTAGTCGACGCGGCTCAAACTGCGGGAATTTTACCCATCGATGTTCAAGACAGCCGGATTGATTATCTATGTGCTGCTGGCCACAAGGGCTTGTATGGCCCAATGGGGACCGGCGCTTCTTATTACGCCCAATGGGGATAAGCTTTCTACCATCATTGAGGGAGGCACAGGAACAAGCTCCATTTCCCTAATACAGCCGGGAACGATGCCGGACCGCATGGAAAGCGGTACTCTAATATGCCGGAATCGAAACACGGGCCGGTATCGAATATGTCTCTAAAATAAAGCCGGAAACGATCGCAAAGCATGAACAAAGATTGATGCTTCGCTTGTACGATAAATTGTCGTCGATAAAAAAGTAAAGCTATTCATGCCAAGGCCGGAATTTCCAGCTTTTGTGCCGCTGCTTTCCTTTAATATCGCTGATATGCCCAGTGAGGAGACCGCCGCTCAGCTGAATCAGCATCAAATTTTTGTTCGAGCAGGATCCACTGCGCGCCGGAGGCCTCCAAATTCGCCGGCACCTTGGAAACCGGCGCAGTAAGGGTCTGTCCATCCGTATTCAGCAAAGAGCAGGAAATTGACTTTCTTGTGAATGTAGTAGGAAAAATCGCAAAAAATAGTATGGAAAAGGTTGCATAACGCATCAGATATGTTAAAATAAAATGGGAAATAAAACATTCAGCTTGTTTAGGCGAAGGAAAGAAGGCAAATATGGGGAGTTCATTACTAACATTTTCAATGCCTTTTTTAGAACTTATGCGGCAATTCCCGCGGTTGATGTGCTGGATATTGTCGTTGTGGCTTTTTTAATATATAGCTTAATTAAGTTAGTCCGGGAGACCCGTGCCGAACAATTGGTAAAGGGCCTTTTAATTATGATAATTGCATGGGCTCTCAGTTCTCAGTTAAATCTAAAAATGATCAAAACCCTGTTGGATAACTTCTTCCAATTTGGTATTATTGCGTTGCTTGTGGTTTTCAGCCGGAGCTTCGCCGTGCGCTGGAGCATATCGGCCGTACCAAAATCGGCACCAGAACCTTCAGCGTCGCTAAGGAAGGCGAATCTCTTTTGCAGCAGGAGCGGAAATGCATCAACGCGGTCGTAGAGGCGGCGGCATCCTTCCAAAAATCTAAAACCGGCGCTTTAATCGTTTTGAGCGGCAGACCAAGCTCGGCGAAATTGTGGATACCGGCACGATTGTCAATGCCGATCCATCGGCGCAGATTATCGGGAACATCTTTTCAATAAGGCGCCCTTGCACGACGGCGCTATGATTATCCGCAATGGGATGATCTATGCGGCGGGGTGTATTCTGCCTTTGACAAAAATGATTCCCTAAGCGTGGATTTGGGAACCCGCCATAGGGCTGCGGTGGGAATGAGCGAAAATTCAGATGCGGTAATCTTGGTAGTTTCGAGGAAACCGGGACAATTTCTTTAGCAATCAACGGTGTGATTACCCGTAATTCTACGAGAGAAACGCTGAAGGGTGCGTTGGAAAACGAAATCCTTCCCGATGGGGCGGAGGACGGCGACCGCAGGCCGATTTTCTCTTCCTTCAGGAGGGTGAAAAAAGATGAAAAAAAAAATAAATTTAGTATAGGGCGCCTTTTTTATAATGATAAATTCGTTATGATTTTTCCGTGTTGGTTTCTATTATTTTATGGTTTACAGTTTCAGCAACCAACACCAGTACGGAGAGCCATAAGGTGATCAGCGATATCCCTGTAACCATCGAGCTGTCTCAGAATGCCAAAGATAACGATTTGATGGTTTTAATGATAACCAGACCGCCAGCGTCTCTGTTTCCAACCCAGCTTTATCGTAAGCCAGGTTCAGAAGAAGGAAAATATTCTGGTAACTGCTCTTCAGGCCGGGACGATCGACAGAGCGAGGGACCTATACCTTGGTGCTCTCGGCGAAACAGCAAGGCACCTTGAGCGGATATGAAATTTCTCAGACTTCCCTGGTACCACAGACAATTCAGGTTTTGGTAGACCGGCTTAAAGAGCAGTCTTTTGAAATTACAGATAATATTCAATATAAAACCGATCCGGAATATTTTGCTTAAGCACCACTAAGTTTACCCCTGAAAAATAACGGTTTCCGGTCCGGAAAGCATTGTAAATAAAATTGATAAGGTGCAGGCTGATTATACGATTAGCGAGACTCCTGACCTCATCCCAGTCTCTGACGGTTCCTATTGTCTTGTATGATGCGAAAGGAAATCAGTTGAGTACGGAGGATTATAACCAGCTGACCATCAGCAATACGGAGGTTCAAGCGGACATCGTGGTTTTAAAGCGGGCGACTGTTCCGGTAAAGGCAGTCTTCCAGAATATGCCTTCCGGTTTTAACTCCTCAGATGTGACGGTTTCTCCGTCCACCTTAGAGATTGCCGGGCCTGAGGCTACTATGGCGGAATTCAAGTCTATAGAGCTTTCTCCGATTGATTTTGCGGAAATTAATCCAGATCATAATAAATTTGAATTAAAGGTGGAACTGCCAATCGGATGCAGAAATCTGAGTAACGCCAGTACGGTAACGGTGACAGTTGATCTGTCCGGTTATAGCGAAAAGACATTTTCTGTTTCTAAAAATCAGTTTAGCTGTATCAATGTTCCTGACGGAAAGAATCCAACAGTACTTTCCGATCAAGTAGACGTGGTGGTTGTAGGGCCTAATGATCAGCTTCAAGCTTTGACCGCAGATAAGATTATCGGTAGGTTGATTTTTGAAAACCGGGATACCGGGCACAAGGAAATGGAGGTTACATTCTCCATAAACGACGCTTCAGGATGCTGGGCATACGGCCAGTATACGGTAAGTGTGGATGTCGCGGATGCCTCAAGCTGATTAGAATATTTAAAAAGCTCTCCGGGGATTCCGGGAGCTTTTTTCTTTTGAATAACGGTAGGGAAAATGGTAAAATATTTATTTATAGGGTAGGTGTGGATTTTGGTATGAAACAATGGGTGACAGCGCCGCTGGATAAAGAAATAGCGAAAACAATTGCACAGACATATGGATTATCCCAGTTTTATCGATGATGCTGGTGATACGCGGCTTTCACAGCAAAGAGCAAATCGAGAGCTTTTTGAATACTCCTGATAGCTGTTTTGATCCTTTTCTGCTCAAGGATATGGATTTAGCCGTGGGAAAGAATCCATCAGGCGCTGGATCAATTCGAAAAAATCTGCATCTACGGTGATTATGATGCCGACGGCGTAACTTCAACCAGCTTATTATATTCCTATTTGGAATCCTTAGGAGCCGACGTTATGTATTATATCCCTGAACGTGAATCGGAGGGATATGGTATGAATATAGATGCCGTACGAAAATTGTCGGAGCTGGGCGTTCGCCTGATTATCACAGTAGACAACGGAAATTGCCGCTGCCCTGAGAGGTAGAATACGCCAATTCCTTACATATAGACACGGTAGTTACTGACCATCACCAGCAGCAGGGAGACATACTGCCTCCCGCGGTCGCAGTGGTGGATCCTCATCGGCTGGATTGTGATTGCCCTTTTTAAAAATATGGTAAGCGTGGGGGTAACCTTCCAGTTGATTTCGGCACTGGAAGGTAAAGACGGCGGCTTCAGCACTCTCCTGGAAAATTACTCGGATTTAGCTGCAATTGGGACCATCGGGGACATCGTTCCCTTAGAAAAGGATAATAGAGTGTTGGTAAAGCATGGTCTTGCCCAGCTCTCCCGTACAGACCGACTGGGTATCCAGGCGCTAATCACGGAATCCGGCTTAGAAGGCAAGAAACTGACTTCTACCTCTGTAGCCTTTTCTCTTGTGCCCAGAATTAACGCGGGAGGCAGGTTAGGATCTTCCAGGCAAGCGGTAAAGCTTCTCCTTTCCGAGTATCCCGACGAGGCGGAGGACTTAGCAAGAGAAATCGGAGAGCAAAACCAGCAACGCCAAAAATAGAGGGGGATATCGCCCTTCAGATTGAGGAATATTTACAAGCAACATCCGGAGCGAAGATTTGACCGGATTCTGGTTGTAGATGGAGAAAACTGGCATGCCGGTGTGGTCGGAATCGTCGCCTCACGAATGGTAGAAAAATACGGAAAACCTTGCGTTGTTATCTCCAGAGAAGGAGAGCTTTCAGAGGCTCTGGGCGCAGCGTAGAAGGCTTCTCGCTCTCAGATGCCGTCTATGCCTGCCGGGAGCATTTAGTCCGTTTTGAGGTCATCCCATGGCTGCGGGCGTCACAATCAAGACAGATAAGATCGATGATTTCCGTTTAGCGATCAACGCTTATGCGGCTCAGAGGCATCCCCAGATGCCTTGCCCAAAGCTATTGCTGGATTGCAAGCTTCGGCCTCAGGTGCTTTCGCTGGATATTGTAGAGGAGCTTACCCTGTTAGAGCCCTTTGGCACCGGGAATCCCGCTCCGTTATTTGGTCTGTATTCAATGACGTTAACGGGGATTACCCCATGCGGAAATCGGAAGCATTTGAGATTGGCCTTCCAGCGGGAAAAGGTCAAAATTACCGCCAGGCGTTTTTCCGTAACGCCGGAGGAATTTCCTTACCAGCCAGGGGATATTTTAGATTTGGCGGTAACTTTAGAACGGAATGAATATCGGGGAGAGGCGTCGTTGTCTATCCATATCCGAGATTTGAAGCTGCACGGTGTGGATGAGGCGGCTTTACTTCAGGAGCAAGCCCTTTATGAAGGCGCTAGAAGAGGCGAGGGCCTTTCTGATGACAAAACAGAAAAGCTGCTTCCTAACCGGGAACAGTTTGCGGTAGTCTACCGTTACTTTCGGGAACAAAAAAGGGTGGAATTACGGCCTTGACGTTTTATATTTTCGTTTAGAGCAAAAGATACCTTTCGCTGCTCTGTGCTTAATTTTAGACGTAATGGAGGAATTAAGCTTAGTTACGCTGCAGACCAGCGGATCACTTTATCAGATTCACTTAAGGGAAATCGCCGGTAAGGTGAATCTGGACGATTCTGTGTTATTGCAGAAAATTAGGAATCAAAGGGAAAAAGGAGGTGTGCAGAGTGTCTGAAGGTCATCGCTTAGATAAAAAGGTTGATCACTCCTATGAGGAGTTAAAAGCGCTTTTGCTGGCCAGTGATCGTGATTTTGATATGGAAAAAATCGATAAGGCCTATCAGTTCGCCCTTGAATCCCATGGCGACCAAAAGCGCCGGTCTGGCGTTCCATATATTCTGCATCCGGTTTCTGTCGCTTACATTTTGGTAGAATTGGGGATGGACACCGAATCCATTGTGGCCTCCCTTCTGCACGACGTGGTGGAGGATACGCCTGTTGGCTTAGAGGAGATCAAAAAGCTGTTCGGCATTGAGGTTGCCAATTTGACCGACGGCGTCACTAAGCTGGGGCGGATTCCTTATTCTTCACGCGAGGAGCAGCAGGCGGAAAACCTGAGAAAAATGCTCATCGCAATGGCTGATGATATCCGGGTGATTATTATCAAGCTGGCGGACCGGCTCCATAATATGCGTACTATCGAATTTATGCCGGATCAAAAGCGCCGTGATAAGGCACTGGAGACAATGGAGGTTTATGCCCCCATTGCCCATCGTTTGGGTATCCGGGCCCTCAAGGAAGAAATGGAGGATATTTCCTTCGTTATTTGGACCCGATTGGATATCACGAAATTGAAAGCGCCTTGGCGATGAAATCTGGAGAACGGGAAGAATTCATCAATAAGATCAAAAAGCAGATCTATGACCGAGTCAGCAGCGTAATTCCCAATGTACATCTGGAAGGCCGCGTAAAAAAGCATTAACGGCATTTACCGCAAGGTATTCGTGCAAGGAAAGTCTATGGAAGAAATTTACGATATTTACGCGGTGCGGGTGATTGTGGATTCCTTTAAATGATTGTTACAATGTCTTAGAATGATTCACGACATGTACCGGCCTATTCGAACCGTTTTAAGGATTATATTTCTACGCCTAAGCCAAACCTATACCAGTCTCTTCATACTACCGTGCTGGGGAAAGAAGGGGTTCCCTTTGAAGTTCAGATTCGAACCTGGGAAATGCACCACACTGCGGAATATGGTATCGCTGCGCACTGGAAATATAAGCTGGGCCTTACCAAGAGCGATTCCTTCGAGCAGAGATTGATGTGGGTTCGTCAAATGCTGGAAAATCAGCAGGACACTGTGGATTCTACCGAGCTCGTGCGGACGATCAAGACAGACTTAGCACCGGAAGAGGTTTTGTATTCACGCCCAAGGGAGACGTCATCAGCCTGCCGATTGATCGACAGTAATTGATTTCGCTTATGCAATCCACAGTGCTGTAGGCAATAGAATGATCGGCGCTAAGGTGGATGGAAGGATCGTTCCGATTGATTATAAGGTGAAAACCGGCGAGATTATCGATGTGCTTACTACCAAAGAGGAAAGCCACGGCCCAAGCCGGGATTGGCTCAAAATCGTAAAAACCAGCGAGGCGAGGAACAAAAATCCGCCAGTGGTTTAAAAAGGAAAAGCGGGAAGAAAATATCATTGAAGGCAAGGCGGAGATTGAACGGGAATTCCGGCGCAACGGCATTGAACTGCCGGAGCCGGAAATGAAGGCGTTTTAGAGGAAATCGCCACCCATCAGCATTGTCAAACCGTTGAGGATTTGTATGCGGCTCTCGGCTATGGCGGCATCCAGCTTTGGCGCTTGATGCCAAGAATTCGGGATAATTATAATAAAATTAAGAAGCCTGTAGAGGAAAGCCAGGAGGTCCGCTATCAGAAGGCGCCTTCAAAGGCTACTGGCGGGGTTATTATCGATGGGATCGATAATTGCTTGATCAAGTTCTCAAAATGCTGTAACCCGCTGCCGGGCGACGATATCATCGGCTTTATTACCAGAGGCTATGGTGTTTCCATTCATAAAAGAAGCTGCACTAATGTTCCTAAGGATATCTCTAAGGCTGCGGAGCCGGAACGCTGGGTCAATGCCCGGTGGGCCGGAGATATCCAGGATGAATTTGAGTCTACTTTAGAGATTTTAGCCTCGACCGCACCGGTTTGCTTGCGGATTTAACCAACCAGCTTTCCAGTATGCACATCTTTATTCACGCTTTGAATTCCAGGGAACTAAAGGATAATAACGCGATTATTTACGCTACGATTACGGTAAATGGCTTAGAGCATTTAAAAATCCGTGATTTCCAGGCTGTCCAATATCAGCGGTATTATCTCGATTGACGATCATAAAAACACTAGAACGGGAGCAAATCAGCATGAAAGCAGTCTTACAAAGAGTACAGGAGGCGTCGGTTTCTATTAATGGCGATATTGTTTCTCATATTTCAAAAGGCTTTCTGATTCTTCTGGGCATAGAAGCCCAGGACGGGGAGAACAGGCTAGAATCTTAGCCAATAAAACCCGCGTCTTTACGGGTATTTGAAGATGAAAACGGAAAGCTGAACCTTTCTGCGCTGGAGACCGGCGGCTCGGTATTAGTGGTTTCAATTTTACGCTGTGCGCGGACTGTAAAAGGGAAAACGCCCTTCTTTTTACAAAGCAGCGCCGCCGAAGGAAGCTAAGAATTTGTATGAGGCCTTTTGCGGGTATCTAAAGGATGCTGGAATTTCAGAGATCAAACAGGCTGTTTTGGAGCGGATAAAGTATCCTTGGTCAATGACGGGCCTGTCACCATCTTACTGGATACAAAGGAACTTTAAAAAGGAGGCTTGTTGATGGAGGTTCAGAGATTTTTAGTAGGGCCGTTGAACACCAATTGTTATTTAGTGCAGTCAAAAAAAACGAAAGAAACCCTTTTGGTAGATCCAGGATGGCCTGTGACGAGTTAGATGATGCTGTCAGAGAGCTCGGCGCTGAAAATTTAAAATATATTCTATTAACCCATGGCCATTTTGATCACATTGAGGCGCAGCCTATTATCAAAGGATGACCCATGGAAAGATTGTGATGTTTTACCTTGAGTCCAGGTTTGCGGCAGACGGCGCGCTGAATCTTGGAAAAAGCTTTTTATTCTCCTGTGGAGCCCTTTCAGCCGGATATTACCCTAAGAGAAGCCGATACGCTTCCTTTGGCGGAGAGTCAATTACAGTTCTCCATACGCCTGGCCATACCAGCGGCAGCTGCGTTTATTGCCTAGGGAAATATTCTTTTTACCGGAGATACGCTAATGCGCTTCAGCATCGGCAGAACGGATTTTCCAACCGGAAATCTTGCGGAAATGAGAGCTTCTTTATCCAGGCTGGCCGCTTTGGAGGGGGAATATTTGGTATACCCTGGTCACGGAGGACCGACAACGCTTCAAAAAAGAAAGGAAAAACAATCCATATTTAGGACAAAAGTAATTATGACGATATATATAAAAACCATGATTTTCATTATGAACTGGAAAACCTTTGCCGGATATTCTTCCCTAATGAAAAATATCAATCATAAAGGATCAGATGCCTGATGCAGCTTCGTCCTTTTGGGCTTTAGCATATTTGGAGCCGAGCGAAAAGCATATCCGGCTGTATGCCGCCGTATATCAAGATGGACAAAAGATAGAACAGGAAGCCTGTGTGTCCGGGGAAACGCCGGATCTTGAAAAGAATGTGAGCGAGAGCTTGCGGTTTTGCTGTTTACTTTGCTGACCAAGCTGACGCAGATAACTCCAACATGGGGAATTTTAACCGGAGTACGGCCGATTAAGCTGATGCGGCGATTGACCTCTGAACTGGGAGAAACTGGCGCAAAAGCTTATTTCAGAGAACAAACTGCTGGTATCTCAAAATAAAACTGAGCTAGCGGCCATCACAATGGAAGCGGAACAGAAGCTTTTATCTCTTTCCCGTAAAAGAATCCTATAGCTTGTACGTTTCGATTCCATTTTGCCCAACCAGGTGCTCCTATTGCTCTTTTGTATCACAGACCATTGAACGAGCACATAAAATGATTCCGGAATATGTAGCGCGCCTATGTGAAGAGCTGGAAAAAACTGCTCAAATCGCCCATGAACTTAACCTGCGATTGGAATCGGTTTACATTGGCGGTGGTACGCCTACCACCCTGACCTGGGAGCAGATGGAGCTTCTGCTCCGCACTATCCGCCGAAACTTTGACTTTCTTGCTGCCGGGAATTTACAGTAGAGGCCGGCAGGCTGACACTATTACTCCGGAAAAGCTGAAAGCCATGAAACGATACGGAGTAGATCGGATCAGTATCAATCCGCAAACCTTAAATGATGGGGTGCTGGAACTGATTGGTCGAAAGCATTCCGCGCGCCAAACGATTGACGCGTTCAAGCTGGCGAGAAAAGAGGGGTTTCATCATATTAATATGGATTTAATCGCAGGTCTTCCCGGAGACTCCTTGACGAGCTTTTCAGAACACAATACAAAGGTATCTGCCAGTTGGATCCGGAAAGTGTTACAATCCATACCTTAGCAATGAAAAAATCCTCTAAGCTTACTATGGAAGGGAAAAAGCTTTACAGAGATGAATGTTTGGAAGCAGCTCAAATGCTGGATTATCTTAAGCCGAGGTGTTGCTGTCCCGCCAATATGCGCCTTACTACTTATACCGCCAGAGTAAAATGGTAGGAAATTTGGAAAACGTAGGCTGGGCTAAACCGGCTTTGAAAGCTTTTTATAACGTTTATGTGATGGATGAAACCCATACGATTTTAGCCTGCGGAGCTGGAGCCGTCACAAAATTGAAGCAGCCCCCAGGGAGATTATTTGGAACGGGTATTTAATTTTAAATATCCCTATGAATATCTTTCCAGGTTTCAGGAAATGCTGGAAAGAAAAAAATCAAGTGAGGCAGTTTTATGATCAATTTTGCTAATAGCTATCATAAATACGTCAACCGGTTCCTAGAAATTAATGAGGCGGCTAAAGAAGCACCGGCAGAGTTGATTCGCCAGGTGGAGGGAGCCTATCGGTCTGCTGTTCAAGAGGTGGCGCAGGAGGTTTTTCTCCTTGAAAAACGACTGTAAAGTCGATTATGCTTTCCGGACCGTCTGGGAGCGGAAAAACCACTACAGCCTCGTATTTTGAGAAATTGCTTAAGGAAAAGGGCGTTTCAGCAGTCCAAATTTCTTTGGATGATTTTTTATGGGAGAAGGCAAAGCCCCTATTTTAGACAGCGGCGAATATGATTACGCGGATATTAGAGCGCTCAATTTAGAACAGGTAGAAAACTGTCTCCTGGATTTATCCAATCGAGGCTACTGCAAAAGCCTACCTTTGACTTTTGAAAAGAAGCGTCCCATGCCGAGATTACAGAGATAACTGCCGCCGGTGGAATCGCTATTGTGGAAAGGAATCTATGCGTTAAATCCTCCTTGTAACAGCGCATCTGCCAGAGGATAAGATTTTGAAGATGTATGTAAGTGTAAAACAGGGAATCAGGATGGGGATGAGGGTTATCCTATCTCCCCGCAACCTTAGATTGGTGAGGCGCTTAGTGCGTGATTATCACTTCAGAGCTACCGGGCCGAAAAAAACTCTGAAAACTGGGGGGGCTGTCTGCCGTGGCGAAAATTTGTTTATTCAGCCTTTTAAGCGTACCAGTGACATTACGGTAAATTCTATTCATATTTACGAACCTTGTGTGCTTTGTCATGACGCGCTGGCGCTTTTGAATTTATCCACCCAGCTAGCGAATTTTATGATACAGCGATGGATCTGAAACGACGGCTAAGCAGGTTTGTTCAGATTGATGTAAGCTACTGGTGCCGCAGGATTCCCTGTTGCGCGAATTTTTAAGGTGGAGGAATCTATTTCTAAAAAATTCACAAAACGTTTCCTTTTTTTACACATATCCTATCGTTGAATAAGCTGAAATGAAATGGTATAATATATAATATCATAAAATAGGAGTGATCATAATGGGAATCTTAGAGGATGTTGTTATAAATGCAAAATCTGCGGCCAACGCAGTAGGAAAGAGCGCTACCAAGCTTTATGACCTTTCTAAGCTAAAGGTTAGTGCGGCTGATCTAAACGGTGATATTAATAAGCATTTCGAGGCGCTGGGCCGGATTGTCTATGACGGAAAACAAAATGGAGAAGATAACAGCGCTTTGATCGAGGACAGCGTAAAAATTATTAAAGATCTTTTTATGAGAGTCTGGCTGCCATTAATCAACGCCAGATTGATGAATTGAAGAATTTAGTAAAGTGTCTAAAGTGCGGTTTTGAGAACTCTCTGGGATCTAATTACTGCAACTGCTGCGGTGCAAAAAAAATTGAGAAAGAGCCTGTCTGCGGCGGGAAGCCGCTAAAACGAAAAAATGAAGAGTGTGATTGCGGTCAGGGCGATAGCAGCGGAGAGGCTTGCGATGATACTTGCGACTGCAAAAAGAGGACTGATAAAAACAACAAAATGAGAGCGTGAGAGGATTTCCATGCTCTCATTTTGATTTTATGCTATAGTTTACATAATGTTGATTTTTAGAATGGCGTAAAAGAGGGAAGATCCCTCTTTTTGTTGTGTTGCCGATGAAAATAATCTGAATCCGCTGTACATATGGAAGAAAAATAGGGTAATATAATACTTTAGACATGTGTTTTAAAAAGCACGGAACATTACAACTGATTGGAAGTGTTGTAATGGCGGCGAAAACAAAGAAAAGAGGCGGTCAGTCTTTTCTTCAGGGTGCTTTTGATTTTGACAGCCAGTATGGCTGTGGTGAAAAATTATCGGCGCTTTATTTAAGATACCGTTAGGCTGGATTTTGGGCCCGGAGGGATTTGGGTATTTCAATTCGGCCTATGATCTTTACAACCCGTTATTTACTATCGCCACCGCCGGCTTCCCGATTGCTATCGCAAGAATGGTGTCGGAAAATATGGCGAGAAAACGGTATCGGATGTGCGGCAGATACACCGGGTTTCGATTCCTATTTTCTTGACGTTGGGATTAATAGGTTTTTATTGATGGTGGTTGGCACCTTCATCTATTGCAACGTAATTAATACGCCTGATGTCAAATATGCTACGCTGACCTTGGCGCCTACCATTTTGTTCGCTTGCCTGATGTCCATCTACCGCGGTTATTATGAGGGAATGCAAAATATGTTCCCCACCGCGATTTCCGAGGTGATTGAGGCTTTATGTAAGCTGATTCTTGGTTTTGACAGCCTCTCAGCTGATCCTTTATTATGGCATGAATGAATATGCGCAAAGCGGAACTGTCTTTGGAACGCCTTATGCTTCCGAGGCGTTGGCTAGAAGCGCGGTGTTACCGTTTGCGGCTGCCGGAGCTATCGTTGGAATCACCATTGGCTCCGCTTTTGGATTTATTTATCTTTTTATTCGTTTTAAGCTCCCGGGGAGATGGCATCACTAAGGAGGAACTGATTTGTTCCCCGCGCGCCAGGAGCGGACGTTCTACCATAAAGCTTCTGATTTCCATCGCGGTTCCGATTGCTATCGGCGCCTTGGTCATGAATGTAGCAAGCTTAGTGGACTCTACTCTAATTCAGCGCCTACTATATGATATTATGCAAAATAATCCCGAAGAGCTTACTGCCATATACAAGGATCTCATCGCTCAGGAGCTCGTAGAAAACGATAAGGTACATACTACCTTATATGGCTGTTATGGATATGCCGCTACGCTTATGATGCTGATTCCAGCGATTACCCAAACCTTTTGGCATCAGTGCTCTGCCGTCGGTTACCAGAGCTTGGACGGAAGGCTCCCCCGAAAAATTAAAGCCAGCATAGAGTCTGTAATTAGAATTACTATGCTGGTAACCATTCCTGCTGGATTAGGACTTTCCGTAATGGCGAAACCAATTATGTCTCTTTTATATTCTGACGGCGGAAATACGGCTACAGTGGACACTGCCGCCAGCGTTTTGGTAATCTTAGGCATTGCCGCTATCTTTACTTCTACCAGCACTCCTCTGTGCAGTATGCTGCAGGCGGTAGGCCGGGTAGATCTTCCAGTAAAGCTGTTATCAGTGGGTGTTATTATCAAAATTATCCTAAATTATACCCTGGTGGGCATTCCTGCTATCAATATTCAGGGAGCCGGTGTCGGTACCTTGGTGTGCTATGTATTTATAACATTTTCGCTCTGTATTTTTTTGTGTAAGGAAGCTCATGTCCGGCCGGATATGGTATCGATCTTTCTAAAGCCCTTGGCAGCTGCTGTAATTTGCGCTGGTTCCGCTTACGGAAGCTATTATTTATTGACAAAGGTGCTCTCTTCTACTAAGCTTTGTACTCTTTTGGCATTGGTGGTTGCGGTAATAATCTATGTAATTGCCCTATTGGTTTTAAAGGCGTTTACAAAAAACGGATTTATTAATGCTGCCAAAAGGAGAAAAAATCGCAAAAGCACTTGAAAAGCGGCATTGATAGGGTAAAATAAGATAAATTGTTGTTCTAAGAAAAGGAAGTTTTTGAGTTTGGAATTTCAAAGAAAGGATCATTATAATATAGATGATCTCCTTTGAAATTATGAAAATTTTGCGGTCGCCGGAGGGCTGCCCTTGGGATCGGGAACAAACCCATGAGAGCATCCGCCAAAATTTTATCGAGGAAACCTACGAAGCTATTGAAGCCATTGATACCAAAGACACAGAGCTGTTAAAGGAAGAACTGGGCGATGTGTTAATGCAGGTGGTTTTTCATGCTTTGATGGAGGAGGAAGCGGGAAAATTTGATTTTTTCCGATGTGGCGGACGGTGTCTGCCACAAGCTGATTATCCGCCATCCCATGTGTTTGGAAATGTGGTGGCTGCGGACTCCGATCAGGTATTAAAAATTGGGATGCAATCAAAATGGAGACCAAGGCGCAGAAGACCCAAAGCGAGGTTATGGACAGCGTTTCGAAGGCTTTGCCTGCGTTAATGCGCAGCCAAAAGGTTAAAAAGAAAGCTGCGAAGGCCGGCTTTGACTGGGAGGATATTTCCGGCGCTTTGGATAAGGTTTCTGAGGAAACTGAAGAATTGAAACAAGCGATTGATAACAGTAGTCAAGAGCATTGCCTGGAGGAACTGGGGATCTGCTTTTTTCTGTGGTAAATGTGTCTCGCTTTTTGGATTTGGACAGCGAATACGCTTTAACTGTGGCCTGCGATAAATTTATAGATCGGTTTAAATCCGTGGAATTTCTTGCCAGCCAACGGGGAATCAATATGAAAGAAGCTTCTTTACGGCAATTAGATGCTTTATGGGAAGAAGTAAAGCTAGTCGTTCGCAGAGTTCATACTCTGATGAATATAACAATTAAAAATAACGGAGGTAACAAAATTGAACAAGACCGAATTAATTATGGCCGTAGCCGAAAAGGCGAACATTTCTAAGAAAGATGCCGATACAGCAGTTAATGCCGTAATCGATACCATTGTTGAGACTTTGGCGAAAGATGAAAAGGTGCAGTTGGTTGGTTTTGGTACTTTTGAGGTTCGCAGCCGCAGCGAAAGACAGGGCCGTGATCCCAGAACCAATTCCCTCCTATCACTATTCCTGCTTCTAAAGTTCCTGCCTTTAAGGTTGGCAAAGCCTTTAAGAGTGCTATCGACAAATAAGAAACCTTCATTAGGAAAGCTCTGGAACGGAAATCCAGAGCTTTTTTGTTATCTTCAAACAGGGGGTATGAACCGATTTTTCATCGCATAAGATTGATACCGAGGGTGAATGCTTTGAAAAAATCGGTAAAAAGATATCTTATTTTATAGTGCTGCCTGTGCTCTCGTAGCGGTATTTGGAATATTGATCTATTCCGCTAGTCAAAAAGTAGCTTTTCAAGCTGACGCTTCACCTTCAGCTCCTAAGCCTATCATTATCATTGATGCTGGGCATGGAGGGGGAAGATGGCGGTGCAGTGGCTGATGACGGCACGCTGGAAAAGGACTTAAACCTTTCCATAGCCACTTATTTATATCAATATTTTCAGGAACAAGGCTTTGACACTATTATCACTCGAACGGAAGACGTTGCTTTGGGCGATCAAAATCTTTCCACAATTCGGGAGCGGAAACGTTCCGATCTCCAAAAGCGTGTGGAAATTATGAACTCATATCCTAACAGCATAACAATCAGTATTCATCAGAATAAATTTGAACAAAGTAAATATTATGGCACTCAAGTGTTTTACTCTGTAAACGATGCGGATAGCGTGAAGCTGGCAGAGAGTATACGTGCTTCTGTCGTAAAAAGATCTCCAGCCTAACAATAAAAGGGAAACTAAGCCTGCTACAGAATCTATTTATGTTTTGAACCACGCTCAATATACTGCTGTTTTGGTAGAGTGCGGTTTTGTGTCCAACGCAGAGGAACTAGCTAATTTGAAGGACATCGCGTATCAAAAAAAGCTGGCCTATGGGATTTTTTTCCGGCTTTCTAGACTATTATAAATCCGCTCCAGGTTGAGTTTTCCTATTTCATGTGATACACTAAAATTAAAAGAAGTAAAAAGAAGAGGTCATCCTATATGCCGAAAAGCAAAAGCATTTATATATGCAGTGAATGCGGGTTTGAATCCATGAAATGGTATGGAAAAATGTCCCGGCTGTGGGGAATGGAATACTATGAACGAGGAATTCAAAGAAGCGGTAAAAAGCATACCGCTTCCGTGTTGCGCCCAGGAGAAAGCGGACGTTTGAAAGCGGCCCCATTTTAATCAATGAGATCAATACCGACGACGAGCAGCGATATCACACCGGACTCAAGGAACTGGACCGGGTGCTGGGCGGCGGCATTGTGAAGCTCTCTGGTGCTGTTGGGCGGAGATCCCGGAATTGGAAAATCAACGATACTGCTCCAGGTGTGCCAGGAATTGGGAAAAGACGCTCAAGATCTTATATGTATCCGGGGAGGAATCAAGCGCCAATTAAAGCTTTGAGCCACTCGCCTGGGGTAAACAGCGACCACCTCTATATTCTAACGGAAACCGATGTAGAGTATATCATCGAGGCGATACGGAGTGAAAAGCCTGATCTAGTAATTATTGACTCGATTCAAACTATGAGCCTTGGCGACCTGTCTTCCCCTCTCCTGGCAGCATTACCCAGGTGCGAGAATGTACGAATGCCTTTATGCGCACCGCAAAATCCTTGGATATTCCAATCCTGGTGGTCGGCCACGTCAATAAGGATGGGGCAATCGCAGGTCCAAGGGTTTTGGAACATATGGTGGATACCGTTCTTTATTTTGAAGGGGACAGGCAGATGTCTTCGTATTCTTAGAGCGGTAAAAACTGCTATGGATCCACCAACGAAATTGGTGTATTTGAAATGGCGGAGAACGGCTTTGCGCGAGGTGGAAAACCCGTCTATGATGCTGCTTTCCGGAAGGCCGAAAAACGTCTCCGGCACATGCGTGGCCTGGGCGTGATGGAGGGTACCCGCCAATATTAGCGGAGGTTCAGGGCTTGGGCCACTTCTTCTGGCTTTGGAAATCCCAGGAGAATGTCCACCGGCTTCGATTACAACCGGATGAGCCTTCTGCTGGCAGTTTTAGAAAAAACGGGCCGGATATTTCTTTTTCCAATTTAGACGCCTATCTGAACGTGGTGGGCGGCCTACGATTAGACGAGCCAGCGGCCGACCTAGCGGTAGCTATGGCGCTGGTTTCAGTTTAAAGGACGTACCTGTCAGCGAAAAACGCCCTGGCCTTTGGCGAAATTGGCTTGGCGGGTGAGATTCGTTCTGTTAACCACGCGCAGGCACGGGTTAACGAAGCGTCAAGGCTTGGCTTTCAGCGATGCGTACTGCCTTATCACAATCTAAAAATCTCTTTCTGATTCTGGCCGCTTGGGGACTTGAGCTGATCGGCGTGAAAAGCGTCAGAGAAGCGTTTGAAGCCTTGGCAAAGTGATATTCGGTTCATTTGCATTTGCCTGAGATTTATCCGCCGGTCGAATACAATGAATACAGCCCCACTATGGTTTGTTACCACAGTGGGGGTTTTAATGTACAATAACCGTCCTTTTGATAAATACATTGATCATCACAGGGGATAAGGCTCATGGTAACAATTCTCCTTTTCTCCGGATTTTCTATTTTAATAGCATGAAGTAAGAAAATAGAAATATTCCTATGGATAAAAAAATTTATAACTCATAAAAATCCATTCTTATTCAAACAATAGTTACCGTATGAAGATTTGGTTACCAGATAGGAGTTTTTGCCATGGGTAAGAAAATAGGAATTCTTTTTCGGAATTACCGCTGTTTTGGTTTTCAGAATCGTATTTGCTGGAATTACAGCAAATCGCAGGCGGTACATGTTGAGACAATAATTTTACAGCAGGTGTCAGAGGAAAATACTGTAACCTGTACGGGAAAAGTAGAAAATTCAAAGCAGAAAAAAGTCTATGGTAAACTGAAGGCGCAGTAGCGCAGGAAATTTATGTGGAGGAAGGGCAAAGAATCGAGAAGGGAGACGTACTGATGAGCGTAAAAGTACCGGTGGAACAGGAAGCGCAGGGAGGATTCAGCTTCCTCCGGTTCAGCTTCATCTGATGCCATCGATGTGGATGCTGTTCTCTAATCTATATGGGCTGAACGCCAACCAGTCCCAACAGCTTCAACAATACCTCGACAATTCCTCTCAAGTAAGTGGGAAAGAGGAAAAAGAATCTTTACCGGCCCAGAGTACCTTCCAAGAAGAACTGGTACAAGTGACCGCACCGGTTTCAGGCGTTATTTCTGCTGTAAACATCAAGGACCAGGAGGAGATAGGAAGTCAGCCGGCAGCGGTTATCTCCTGAAAGCGCGGGACTCCAAGTGAATTTGTCGGTCAATGAATCTCAAATTTCCAGCATTGCTGTTGGTCAAAAAGCTGAGATTACCGGGGTAGGCTTTCAGGGAAAGCGCTATACCGGAAACGGTCAGCAAAAATTTCAAATATCGCTCAGCAGTGGTTTCCGCCACGGGGCAGGAAACAATTGTCACTGTAATCGTGAAGGTGGACAGTGATAAACAAAGAAAGCCTGGAATGGATTAAAAATGGTTTTACCGCAAAATGTAAAATTATTAAGCATCCGTCGATAAAGACAGAATTGTCGTTCCCCTTACGAGGCCGTTTTAGCCGATGAGAATGGAAAGGAATATGTGTATAGGGTTTTAGAAAATCGCGCTGTAAAGACCTACATTACCACGGGAAAAGAATTTGAAAATGGCTTTGAGGTAGTCAAAGGGTTATCGCAAGGAGAGGAAATTGTCCTATCACCTGAGCAAGTTTCCGATTTTCAAAGAGTGCTTCTGGGATACCCAGAAAGCGGGGAACGCTGATGTGGGATAGTGTGAAAGCGGCGGCTAAAAATTTAGGGACGTAAAAAGCTTAGAAGCTCGTTAACTATTCTAGAATCACTATAGGGGTCGCGTCAGTCATTTTAATCGGTAATATTGGACAATGCGGTACCCAGGCTGTCAATGCGGAGGTTAATGGTGTAGGTGTGGGAGGGCTTACAATCTCCGTGGGCAGCCAGGAGGGGGAGAAGCAGGGCTGACCTTAGAGGATTTAAAAACAATCCGAAAACAGCCTCTGTGGAGGAGGCTGCTCCAGTGATTATGCAGAATACAAAATTGGTTACCGCAATGAGCAGATGGACGCCTTGGTCTGGGGAATTGACACCAAGGCAAGCCAGGTGATTTCCTTGCAGGTTTTATGGCAGATCAATTAGCAACGGAGACGTCCAACACTTGCGCAAACGTATGTATGGTAGATCAAAATTTTGCGAGGCTGCATACAACCGGATAATATTGTGGGCAAGCATATCTCTGTTTTGTATAATGGAATTCAAGAGAATTTTGAAGTAGTAGGTGTTATCAAAAACTGAAGCGGGCTTTCAACATTATCGGAGACTATATTCCTAATTTTGTTTTACGTACCTTATTCAACATTGCAGCATACCACAGGAAATAACTATTTTGATCAGATCGCTGTACGGGTGGAAGCTGGCAGCGACGCCGATGAAATAGGGCAGACCATTGTAAATACCCTTGCCCGGGTTAATGGCGGTGGAGAATATGTCTCGAATAATTTAGTGAAACAAAAGGATGGACTGCTAAAGCTGATGGATATTGTGACTTTGGTGCTCTCCGCAGTAGGCGCGATTTCTTTATTGGTAGCAAGCCTCAGCATCATGACCGTAATGCTGGTATCTGTCAATGAACGTACCAGGGAAATCGGAATCAAAAAATCGATTGGGGCTAAACGCTCCACCATTTTGCTGGAATTTTTGCTGAGGCGGTCTTGATCTCCATTATTGATGCGAATAGGGGTCATCATTGGAAATGGAATCTCCCTATGTAGGCGCTTCCCTTATTCGGAATCACCTTGTCACTTCGTCTGGATGTTATGGGATCGGCGGTTCTTTTTTTCCTTGCTCACCGGTATTATTTTTGAGTTTATCCTGCTGTCAAAGCGTCGGCAATGAGGCCGGTAGACGCTTTACGTCAAGACTAAAAAACGTTTTTGCTTATTCATTCTCTCTGTTTTTTCTTTTTCACCTAGCTCACTATTGTCAAACAAAGCTTATTATGGTAGTATGAAATTATTCATAATGGTTAGCATCTATTGTATATAAGGGGTATTTGCTGTGCCGACACTACAAAATGGTGAAAAAAACTAAAAGATCTAAGAGAATTTAATATTGCATTGGTAATTAACTTAATGCGTAAATTCGGAATTTGTTCCCGAGCAGAACTGTCTAAGGCTTCGGTCTTATCCAATCCACGATTACCAGCATTATCGATAGTTTGATCAAAGCGGGCATCGTGATAGAAACAGGTAGTTTAGTCGGGGGAAAGGGGGCGGCGTTCCATCGGTATTCGCCTTAATACGGAAAAACTGATTGTGCTGGGGATCCGTGTAACGCGAAGCTTATACCTTAGCAATTATAGATATTTTTGGAGAACTAAAAATTTAGAGAAGCATTCCATCACAAAGGACTTAGAGGATCCCAGTGTGTTTGAACGCATTCTGGAAGACGCTTCTGACTTTTCTGTTAAAAATGACCAAAGCCGGTCGGAGTAGGCATGGCGCTTCCTGGTCCATATCTTATTAACGAAGATACTAGTTTGTTTCTAACCAACCAAGGCTGGAAAAGCTTTACTTTTTACTAAAAAGTTTGAAAGTTTACCACTTACCAGTATTTGTTGAGCAGGATTCTAACGTAGGGGCCATGGGAGAGTGGTGGTTTGGCAACAGTGAGATAGGGCAAGGAACTAAGGTTTTGTCTCTACTGGAGATGGCGTTGGCGCTGGTATTGTGGTAGATGGAAAAATCCAGAGAGGAGCTTTGGGCGCCGTTGGGAGAAATTGGGCACATGTCTATTAATTTTGAAGGACCTCAGTGCCAGTGTGGAAATAAAGGCTGTTTGGAGTTATACTGTTCAGAAAAAGCTATTTTAAAGGCGGCTAAATGCCTATCGAAACCTATTTTAATTTTGAATTCGTTACCGAGTATCGAGCCGGAAATTCAGCGGTAACTGAAATTGTGAACCGTGCTGCGGAAATGTTCGGTATTGGTATTGCGAATATTGCGTATCTTTTTAATCCTGGCGTAGTCGTCGGGGGGCAGCTATAAAAAAATTGGGAGACTTTTTTAGATCAAGTAAATCGCACAGTAAGGCGGCATATTTATCCGCTTTTCTATCAAAATATTGGCCTGCAGTTTAGCGCATTGGAACATGATTCCTGTTTAATCGGAATTGCCGCTGTTGTTTTTGGATAGATTGCTCAAAAACCATCTTTCTTACTGGATCATTAAAATTTAATATTATTAGCTGTATCGTATCAAATAATTTTAAAACCTTCTTCCACATACAAAAAAAAAGTGATTTCTATATGTGGAAGAAGGTTTACTTTTTTGTAGATCAATTATGTATAAGTCAATGGAACAGTGTTTGATAATAAATTAGTACAAAAAAACTATCTAATAGATTTTAAATAGATTTTAAGTATTGACATCAATACTTAAAGGTGATATATTGGAAACGTGTTAAGAATTAATTCGTAAATAAATTAATTGTCATCATATAATAATTAATTTTATTATAATCTGATTGTTTTAGGCTTTTATGAGTAATTGTTGTCAATTTTATGATTGACAACGGTAAAATAATAGACAAAACTCAATAATTCAGCAAAGGAGCAGTGATTATGAGCGAAAAAAATCTGGGTCGAAACGATTATTGATGCGTTTGATCTGAAACGACAAAGGAAATCGCACGGAAAAGCGGTGAATTTGGCACCGATTGGATCAGCGTAGGTACCAATAACATGTATGCTCGCGGTTTTATGCATCGATTCCCGCCGTCAAAGAGATTGCGGGGATATTCCAGTAGCAGGATATTAAGATTCGATGGCGGCAATGGATTTTCCGTACAGGCTCGAAAAATGCGGTGCGGATTACAGCGTGGTCAGCACCCGGTTTAATTACTTCGCTGCGCCTGGCAGGCAATGATCGCTTATGCCAACACGGGAATTAAAATTATTGAGATTTGGCGTACTGTTCCAGTAGCGGAAATTCCACACTATGTGGCGGAATTACAAAATATTGGGATTCATGCGGTTCGCGTTCACCAGACCTATGATGAGTTAAAATATCGTTATATGTTTTCCAGAAGCTGGGATGGCGTCAAAGAGGCAAAGGGGCCGCTACCATTCCGGTAGGCTGTGTTGTGAGAACGAAAGAAGATATTATTCACGCCTGGAAGATGGTGCGGATTATATCTGCTTAGCTGGAGATGGGTAGATAAGGCGCCGGAACAGGGATATGAAGCCTTAAAGGAGTATATTGATTTTGTTCATAATTATGTGGGCTGTCAGAGTTCTAACAATCACGGCGGGCTACAGCGGATATCAGGCGAAATGAGGAAAGGAGTTGTATTTTATGGAGATTTTTGAAAAAGGCCTTGGATTCAGGCTGCGATTGATAAGTTTACTTTAGAGGAAAGCAATTCCTTGTGCTCAAAATGGCGGTAGACTGCGGTGTAGACTGGGTCGAGGTCGGTACTCCTCTGATTTATGGAGAGGGCTTGGAAAGCATCCGTGAATTGAAAAAAAATTGCTGGGGATAAAGCTCCATTATGGTTGATTTTAAAATTACCAATGTTTTTATGACATTTTTTTGAAAGCGAAAGAAGCTGGCTGCGATGTAGCCACTATTTCTTTTGTGCAGGCGGAAATGATCCGGCAATTATTGAAGGCTTGAGGGCACGACAAGATTGTGGAATCAAAATCATAGCGGATTTGTGCGGCTCAGGCTTCAGGATCTTCCCAAAAGAACAGAAGATCTGTGCGGTTTGGGGGTTGAAGTTATCTTACATTATGGGGAGATGACCAGTGGTTCTATAATTATGTCAGAAAATGGCCGACGGTGTGAGAGAATGCAAAAAGGTAGCTGGTGATGTTCCCATCGGATGCTGCTGTTACGCACCTCCTGGAAAGGGAACTGGACTAGACGCTTATGGAAACGTTATTGAGGCCATCAAGCAAGAGGCAACTGGGTTGTTGTAGGCGGCGCTTTGACTGGGGGAACATGATAAAAACGCATACGAAAGATTTGGATTCCTCTGTGAGTTCGTTCTATAGCTGTAGAAAATCAAAAAAAAAGCTTAAACAGGATATCTTAGAAAAAATATTCTCGGATTTAATAATCCGAGAATGTTTTCTTTCTATCTCAAATATTTTTATCTTTGTTACCGAAAAACAATTTTGCCTGTTAAAAGGGAAACGTGATACAATAAAAAATGTAGGATTAAAAATTGATGGAGATAGTTCAAAGAATAGCGATAATTATACAAAATTAATATTTTGTATAGTTTAGGGAGGAAAAATTGAACGAATCAACTTTGGCAGAATGTCCATTGGTTTTAAAAGAGTTTTTAGGCTATATGGAGATAATTAAAGGAAAAAAATCTCCCGGCAAAACTGTACAGGAATATTTTTTTTGATTTAAGAACCTTCTTCCGTTATATGAAATAAAGAAAAATTTGACTGCAGCTGACATACAGAGTTTTCGGAAATTCCAATTGATGATATTACTATTGATTTTTTATCTATGGTATCATTAACTGACGTTTGGCGAATTCTATGAATTTTGGTAACGATAGAACGAGAAAATAAAAAATGCTGCTAGAGCGAGAAAAATCAGCAAGCTTACGCTTCCAATATCTTACTAATAAAAACACATCAGCTAAAGGGAAAATCCTGTTCAGGAGCTGGAAACACCAAAGCAAAAAAAAATCGTTGCCTAAATATTTAACTTTAGAACAAAGTATCCGATTTGCTAAACGCTGTCGATGGGCCTTTTCGAGAACGTGATTACTGTATCTTGACTTTATTCTTGAATTGGGGGCTGCGGCTTGCGGGAATTGGTTGAGTTAAATTTAAAATGACATTCGTCCAGACCATACGATGAGGTAACGGGCAAGGCAATAAAGAGCGTATGATATATCTAAATTCTGCCTGTCAGAAAGCTATTGAAAGAATATTTAAAAGTACGGCCAAATCCTATGTCTGTCTCTGATAAAAAGCTTTATTTATCAGCCATTTAAACAAACGTTTGGGGAGGCAAGCCGTACAAAACATTGTACAAAAAATATTTAAAAAATTGATTAGATTTGCCAAGGGTATTCCGCTCATAAATTGAGACATAATGGCAGCTACATTAATGTATCAGCATGGGAATGGATATCCGTGTATTAAAAAAGATATTTTGGGGCATCAAAATTTAGGTACTACTGAAATTTATACACATCTTTCCAACCAGCAAATGGAAGACGCTGCAGACGCAATCCATTGTCCAAAGTAGAAATGTTCCTCAAAAACATAAAAAAAAATCAGAATGAATTTTTCTTCACGCAAAACTTTGATTTAAAATTAGAAGGTATCCAGAATTAGCATCGATAAAAACGCTTAGCTTAAAAAGCTAAGCGTTTTTTTTTAGTAGTGCCATTATTTTTGTCAGGGTCACCAAGAATTCGTTTATCCTCAAAAAATTGGTTCAATGTCATCGTTGTATTTACGGATTAAACGGCCGTTCTCATATACATATTCTACTTTCTTTTCGGCTTCGTCCTCTTCCCTTTCCTCTTCTGTCTGGGTTTCAGACTCCATGGCGAGACGACCTTCAGAACTTTCACCAGAAGCTTCTTCAGGCTTTTTTTTCATTTTCAGCTTCCTGCTTAGCATAATAAGGAATTATCATCAATTTTTTCAATCAGAGGATAGACCGTAAAGTTGACTAAGAAGGAAATAAACGCGAAAAAGCTAAGAAAATCCAAAGCAAAACCAATACAATAATTAAAGCATAGAAATAGCCAGAAGTAAATAAGAGAGTATTAAACATGGCTGCAAAAATTATAAGCAGCAGCAAATTTTTTTAACGCTCCCGCAAATGCGAAAAATCAAGGCGTTTTTATAGATTTGAATCAGCTTCAAATCAAAGGTGACAATCATTAAAGGAATATAAAATTGCATGAACAAGGTGATTAACGCCATAAAAAACGCACAAACAGAAGGGAAATATAATAAAACTGATTGGTAGAAAGGTTTGCGGAATAAAAACTAATAGAAATATAAAAACAAACAGAACAGCGCATAGGTAATGATGCCATGGGCCAAAAAAAAACTCCCCCAGTTTCTTTACGCTGTCTTTAAAATCGCTAAAAATAAATGCATGCTCTTTTCCCTCGCGTAATTCCTTTTAACATAGGTCAGACCTGCCACAAAGGGAAAGATCAATACCACTGGGATTACTGCTACAAAAAGATTTTAATCCCTTACCATCAATAACAGGTTCATCAACAAACAATGATTGCGATAACCGCCACCACCGGGATCATGAATAAAAGGTTCAACTTCACATAAATTAAAGAATTTCATTGAAGAACACCCTGAAAAAGACTGCAATTCTAGGCTTTTCGGTCCGTCCTTATCAACGCCGGGACCCGGACGGTCATACCGGTTAATCTACAAAATCGACAATAGTATCCACTCCCTAATCTTACTCGCTGATCAATGAAAATAGCAACAAAACCATTATAACATAAAAGCTACGCTTTTTTTTTCGCCATTGATGACAATGATTGTAAACATTTTGAAAAAACGATTATTTAACAGATTGGCATAAACCTGGGTAGATGCAATATCAGCATGTCCAAGCATTTCTTGGATATCCTTTAAGTCGGCACCGTTTTGAAGCAAATGCAAAGCAAATGAATGTCGGGTATGAGGTGTGATATCCTTCGTAATGCGAGCTGCGCCGCATATCCCTCGTGATTATTTTCTCCCAAAAGCCTTGACGAGTAAGACGATGGCTGCCAAGTTTACAAACGCGGCCTGTCCATCTTTACCAACTGATCGATAATGATTCTCCTGACTCGTGAAATATAATCGGATAATGAAGCAACAGCTTGGCAAAAAATAGGAATTATTCGGTCGCTTTTTGGGGCGCTACAATGCAACATGCCGGTTAAATTAATATCCTGTAAATTTAAATCAATCAGCTCCTGGAAACCCGAATCCCTGTCGCATAAAGCTCGATCATCGCTTTATCCCGGCAGCCTTTAGGATCCATCACATTAGGCCGATCCAAAAAGCAATCGAATTTCACCCGAAGTTGTGAATACTTGGAGTGTTTTTTCTCCGTTTTCTCACGCTTCCTTTGCGGGATTTCCTTCTGAAGCGATGTTGGATTTAAAAAATCCAGATATTGATAGAAAACAACGGATTGACGCAATATTTCTGGCAACAGCCTACAGCGCTTGACCTAATTTTTCTAAGCCGCGAAGCGCTGCAAATCATCTGCTGCCGTGACCGGGATGTGGATTATCGATGCTCCCTCTGCCGCTAAATATATGCTGAAATGCTCGATATCGCGCACATAGACTGCAGCGTATTGTAGGAAACATATTTTTGATTTTTAAATAATCCTGAAAGCCTGTCAAAATGCTCGATTACATCAGTTTTTCCTCCTTTGAATTTTGAATCATGATTAATCTAGAGTAAAAAGAATGTTCCTGCACAAAGCTCAAAACTGAAACAGTCCAGAAAAGCAAACAGTACAAATCATATTCTCTAATACAGCCGCAAAGGTAATCATTGTACAAGCCTTTGCCCATCAGAAAAAATACTGTGCTTTTAAAAATTTATATTCGCCGTTCTATCTTCGCGTCTTTTTTGGCAGCGCGAACAGCTGACAGAAAGCTTTATGACTTCTCGCTGCCATACGCAATACCAATAGAAGACAAAAAACATCCTCGGCAGAATTACCAGTAGATGAAATAAAAAAGCCATGCCACCCATAGAATAATAAGTCAATATTCAACCAAAATGGGATCAAAGAAAAACCCTGCAACAAAAAGTCCAGCTGGTACTAAAAGATTCTCGTCGGCATTTTCGCCGCAATTGTCCCTGAGATCAAGGCCTAAAAGAGCAAAATTACAATAAATCCTGGTGAAAAAGACGATGGGCCCTTACCAGTTGGAAGAATGATTTTCCTGAAGCGGTTACCTTTTGAATGGAAACTACTGTTCCCGACGCGCTTTCTTTTCCTCCTGATGGACTTTTCCCCGGAAGGAATGACTGGAAATTCCAGCGTGACGGGAAACAGATTTCATTTTCTCCGCTGCTTTTAGGGCTTACATTAAAGGTCGTAAGATTCTCTTTTTTTCGAAAACATAGCCGCATATCCTTTTTTGATGACATTCATCTATAGGAGCAAGTATGCGACCACCTTATTTTATGAACCAATACGTCCAAGCTTTCGGCCTCGCTTGGTGCATTGATCCATTGCATCCCATAAGTTTCCTCGTAGAAGCCGTGTTCCTTTAGGGCCCATAGCTTTTTAAGGTGGTACCTCCTGGAGAAGAAACCATTTTTATTAGCTCATCCGAGTATTCCCGAGGACCCAGCATCTCAGCGCTGCCCCTAAGGTTTTAAGCAAATTACCCTAAAGCGGTCTTGTTTTCACTATTTGTGGCGGCCCAGTCAACCGCTTTGGCGAACAACAAATATAGGCGGGAACTGCCGTTCACCGCAATCACGGTGGTCTTATTTAATATCCTCTGTTAAAACCGCTACATCTCCCGAAGCGGCGAAGATATCCAACACCATATGGAAAACCTGATCCGTAACATTTGAGGCCTTTACACAAGGCGGTAGCGCCTTTTCCTAACAACAGCGGCGTGTTAGGCATCGCTCTCACCACTGGACAAGGTATTCCCAGAGTATTCATAATATATTCGGTGGAAATGCCCGCCGCAATGGTGACGAAAATCTTCTCCGGTGCAACCGCCTGACGAATTCCGGTTAAAACTCTTCGTAATTTTGAGGCTTTACCGCCAAAAACAACATCGCACTGCTTTTACGATCTCAACCGCAGAAGCCATTGCTTGAACACCGAGCTCTCCTATTTTTTCGAGCTGGAGCGGATTCAAATCAAGCAAAAATTGACTCCGGCTGATAACCGCCCTTTCCGATCATTCCGCGGATAATCGCAGTAGCCATATTGCCTGCGCCGATAAAACCAATTTTTAGAGTTTTCACGATTATAAGCACCTTCTTTTAACACGTGATATTATCATAATACACTTTTTAAATTGAAATCAAGAAAACATTAGAATAATAAGAATTTATCCATTTTTATAAATTTATGTAAAAATAGTTATGTAAACTGACAAATAAATTATGTAAACTTAATTTTGTTGACCGAAAGTGTATAAAAAACACATCCGCCCTAATTACTGTATTAGAAAAAACAGATGTGTCTATTGGATCAATTAAATGATTTTTTAAATTTATGATTCTTCTGCGGCCAAGGCGGCTTTTATCATAATAGCACATTCCAGACGCTTTTTCTCGAGATCACAAGAGATTTTATGAGACTTAAGAATATCTCCTTCATACTGCCAGGAATTTGCGTTACACCCCCGCTGCAATAAAAACTTAGCCCAGCAGCTTTTACAGTCATGCTTGCTGTATACATTGACTTTGCAAACCGAAGCTTCATATCCATATTAAAGCTTCTGTCATTTAAATCACCCATTTTCCATTCCGATTGCCCACAAATGATGGCAAGGGTAAATTTCACCATCCGGCGTTACCGCTACATACCATTGCCGCAGCCACAGCCCGGAGCCGTTTGATCGCGCAAGGTCCTTGATTTAAATCAATCATAAATGGAAAAAATTAAATCCCTTTCCTCTTTTTTCGCTGGAAATTAATTCGTTCGCCAGAGTTTCATAGACCCTGAAATACTTCCTCGGCAAATCCTCCTTTGATGGAATAATCCAGCATGGGGTCGGAAACCACCGGTTCCACAGATACTTGATCAAAGCCCAAACCTGCTATATGAAGAAATATCCTGTGAAATCCAGATTATATTTGGTAAAGGTTCCCTAGCGTAATAACAATTTGTCCCCTCTGCTGCTTACCACCAGCTTTTGATACTGAGGGACAATTTGGTCATAGCACCCTTTGCCATTGATCTTTATTCTGCCGGTCGTTGACCTCTTTGCGGCCGTCTAAGGAAAGCACGCAGTTTGACATTTCACGGTTAATAAACTCAATTTTATCGTCCGTGAGCAAAAAGGCCATTGGTCGTAATGGTAAAACGGAAGTTTTTGTTGTATTCCCTTCTCCTTGCTTCTCGCATAGGACACCACTTGTTTGACCACATCGAAATTCATCAGGGGCTCCCCACCGAAGAAATCCATTTCCAGATTGTGTCTAGTCCCGGATTTTTCCAGCAGAAAATCGACGGCTTTTTACCGATTTCAAAAGGCATCAGCATCCGTTCCCCACCGAAATCTCCTTTCGCCGCAAAGCAATACTCACAGCGTAGATTACAGTCATGAGCTACATTCAAAACACATGGCCTTTACAGGGGCAGCCGTCATCATATCGGCAAACCGCTCATAGGTATCTCTGAAAATAATAACCCGGCTTTCTTGAGCTCCAAAAGCTCCTGGTAAGCCCCTGTCAGTTCCTCGTTACTATAGCGTCCGGATAAAGAGGCTAGCATCTCCTCTGTC
>VOFH01001566.1_pt1 | contig 35716 bp, 52 predicted proteins | sample 5384091 | NCBI WGS metagenome assembly VOFH01 (sample SAMN12384727, study PRJNA508395) | human gut metagenome | isolation source: healthy gut G | host: Homo sapiens
GATTCTTTTTGTTATTATTCGCTGTTTGATATTTCGACTCGCAAAATTAGTTTTTTTATATCTACAAATGAAATTTAGAGCCATCTTTTTTTATTTTACCTCCTAAAACCCCGAAAATCTTTCTACTTTTGTGAACAAATTAACGTGTGAACAATGATACTGAAACGAATATCCATATTGAATTATAAGAATCTGGAAGAGGTGGAGCTGGGATTTCTCCGCTAAACTGAATTGTTTTTTCGGACAGAATGGAATGGGAAAGACCAACTTGTTGGATGCGGTGTACTTTCTTATCTTTCTGTAAGAGTTCAGGTAATCCGATCGATTCGCAGAATATTCGTCATGAACAGGACTTTTTTGTTATTCAAGGGTTCTATGAGGCAGAGGATGGAACACCCGAAGAGATTTATTGTGGAATGAAACGCCGTTCGAAAAAGCAGTTCAAGCGAAATAAGAAAGAATACAGCCGTTTTTCGGACCATATCGGTTTCTTGCCTTTGGTCATGGTTTCGCCCGCCGATTCGGAATTGATTGCAGGGAGGCAGTGACGAACGTCGACGCTTTATGGATGTCGTGATATCGCAGTATGATAAGGAATATCTGGAAGCATTGATACGTTATAATAAAGCGTTGGCACAGCGTAATACCTTGTTAAAAAGTGAATTTCCGGTCGAGGAGGAGTTGTTTTTGGTTTGGGAGGAGATGATGGCGCAGGCTGGGGAAGTGGTGTTCCGGAAGCGGGAAGCGTTTATCAAAGAGTTCATTCCTATTTTCCAGTCGTTCTATTCCTTTATTTCTCAGGATAAGGAGTCGGTGGGATTGTCTTATGAATCTCATGCGAGGGATACTTCTTTGCTGGATGTGCTGAAGCAGAGCCGGGAGCGGGATAAGATTATGGGATTTTCTTTGCGCGGTATTCATAAGGATGAACTGAATATGCTGCTGGGTGAGTTTCCTATTAAAAAGGAGGGTTCGCAGGGGCAGAATAAAACATATCTGGTTGCGTTAAAGTTGGCACAGTTCGATTTTTGAAACGTACGGGTAGAACGGTTCCTTTATTGCTGTTAGACGATATCTTTGATAAACTGGATGCCTCGCGCGTGGAACAGATTGTAAAACTGGTGGCGGGAGACAGTTTCGGACAAATATTTATTACGGATACGAACCGGGAGCATCTGGACCGCATCTTGCATAAGGTGGGCAGTGATTACAAGATTTTCTGTGTGGAACAGGGAGTTGTCCGTGAAATGGAGGCAGAACAATGAAACGTAATGATGCGGAACAAATAGGTAAATTGATACAGCAGTTTCTTCGTCAGGAGAGTTTGGAATCTCCGTTGAACGAACAAAGATTGTTGGATGCCTGGCCTCAAGTCTTAGGGCCGGCGGCGGCTTATACCAGCAATCTTTATATTCGTAATCAGACATTGTATGTGCATCTTACTTCTGCTGCTCTTCGGCAGGAGTTGATGATGGGGCGTGAGAAGTTGGTGCGTGCCTTGAACCAGAAAGTCGGTGCTACTGTAATAACTAATATCATTTTTCGCTGAGGAAGGGGATTCTGTCTATAACCTTTATACCCAGCTTGCGGAGTGTTTCGGTTGCACGGCTGTAATAAAAAGGATTTTCCAGATATTGATTATTGTGAGCATCTACACCGATGATAGCGGTACATCCTTCGGCTGCTGCTATCTTCCAAAAATCCGGATGGGGAATGGTCGTAATCTTGTGCGTGTCGTTATAATCTTCGTAGCCGATGTTGTATTCCAATGGGAGGTTTAACCGTGCAGCAGTCCGGCAAATATGTCTGCTGATTAATTTGCAGTGACGGTCGAATTCCGGATAAGAACGCATAAATAAATCCGGATGGGCAAGGTAGGCAAATAGTCCGCTTTCCATTCCTTCAATAGCGCTCTCTTCATAGAGTTCGAGCATATCTACCGTTTTGGTATTTCTACCGAAATAAGGAAACTTCTCGTCTGTATGGAATGGTGGTTGCCGAAGATGATGTAATCCAGTTTAAATTCTCGAATGACTTCTTTCAGCCAATGAAGGTAGTCGGGAAAGTATTCGCATTCCAATCCTATTTTCAGGCTGATCCGGTCTTTATACTTTTCTTGTAACGAGCGGAGGCTTTCTACGTAATCCGGCAGCTCCTCCGGAGTCATGCGGATATCAGAAATGTAGTTAGTATGATATTTCCACGGAGTGTGGTCTGAAAAGCCTAGTTCCTGATAGCCGCCTTTGATGGCACTTAAAACAAATTCTTCGTCACTCCCTGTCGCATGAAGGCAGCGGGTGGTATGGGTGTGATAATTCGTCCTCATTGATTGTTATAATTATGTCCATGCAGATGTCGAATGCTTCTGCCGGAACTTCTTCTACTAATTGAAAAGGAAAGCAGATACCAGCTTTGCAGGCTGAGGGGATACGTGGCAGCAAACGGTCATAATAGCCTTTTCCGCGTCCGAGGCGATTACCTTTCCGGTCGAAAGCTACTCCGGGAACGGCAATAAAGTCTATGTCTGCATAGTCGGTAAACACCTCTCCGGTCGGTTCTTCTATTCCGTAGCTACCGGTTGTCATGTCGTCCGGGCCGGTGTATATACGCAGTTCCAGATCATCGCCTACGACAACCGGAAGCAATATTCGTTTTTTCACTGCTCCATTTCTTGATAAATGTATGTGTATCCACTTCGTCTCCGAGAGAGTGGTAGAGCAATATGGTATTTGCCGCCCTGAAAGCCGGGTGGGCTTCGAGGGCGGCAAGTATTTTAGCTGATTGAAGCTTCCGCATAGTCGAAGTACAGAGTTGGGTCTTCAACGATGCGATATGCTTGCGCAGTTCTTTTTTTCTTTTCATCTTTTTGTCCTTAGTATCTTCCTCTTCCACAGCTACCGGAGCTTTCGGGAAAGCTTCTCCTTTCTCGAGTATTTCGATACCCTTGTTGACAGTGGAGTCTGTCTTGTTAAAATATTGGAGGTAGGCTTCCAGCCCCAACATATTGTAGATGATGTTGCCATAGATGTTTTTCTCCAATAACTTGTAGGACTTTTGGATGAGGATATTTCTTCTTTTCACTCCCTTACTGTCAGCAAAGCGGACAAACTGTTCTACCAATCCCTGATGGCGGAGATAATTTAGTAGTTCTTCTTCCGTTTCATACTGGCTGAGTTTTTTCCGGTTGTTGTCGGTGTATTGGAATGTGAATTGAATGGTTAATCCACGATTGATAGCCGTAGAAAGATATGAGGTCACACCTGTGGTATCCTGCGGTACAAAGATATCGGGCATAATACCACCGCCACCATATACAGGACGGCCTAAAGAAGTTTCAAAGATTTGGCTTTGATCCTGTTTGATACTGTCTTGTGAGAAAAATTCTCCGTGTTCGTAACGGGTCAGGATATCCATTTCATAATTTGCGTCATTACCTTTTACATACGGTTTCTGTATACAGCGTCCTGACGGAGTATAGTAACGGGCAATTGTCAGACGGATGGCTGAACCATCGCTGAAGTCGATAGGCTGTTGTACTAGCCCTTTTCCGAAAGAGCGGCGCCCGATGATTGTCCCCCGGTCATTGTCTTGGATAGCTCCGGCAAAAATTTCGCTGGCAGAAGCCGATCCTTCGTCCATCAATACGACAATAGGCATTTTCTGGCTGCTTCCGGTTCCGTTGGATGTATAGTTCTCGCGTGGAGACTTACGTCCCTGTGTATAAACGATGAGTCTGTTTTTGGGTAAGAATTCGTTTACCATCTGGATTGCTGCACCCATATATCCGCCGGTATTACCGCGTAAGTCGATTACCACTCCTTCGCAGTTTGCCTGATTTAGCTTGGCTAATGAAATCAATAATTCGGGATAAGTTGTTTCACCAAACTTGTTTACTTTTATGTAACCGAATTTGTCATTCAACATATAGGCGGCATCTACACTCTTTACCGGTATGTCACCACGAACAATGGTGAAGTGTAAAGTTTCTTTTTCTCCCGGACGAAAAAACGCCAAGTTTTACCTCACTGCCTTTGGGACCTTTCAGTCTTTTCATGGATTCATAGTTGGTGACAATTTTTCCTACAAAGGCACTGTCATCAACTTCTATAATGCGGTCTCCTGCCATTAGGCCCACTTTTTCTGATGGTCCGCCTTGGATGACACTGTTTACATGGATGGTATCTTGCTGGATGGTAAACTGGATACCAATTCCGCTGAAGCTCCCTTTTAAATCAGAATTTACAGCTTCCAGGTCTTTTGCCGGAATATAAGAAGAGTGGAGGGTCCAGCTCACCTAGAATTTGCGGCATAGCATCTTCCACCAGTTCACCCATGTTCACTGTATCTACATATTGGTCGTCAATGATACGCAATAATGCATTCAGTTTGTTGGATGAAGTATTAATGATACCTAATTTGTTTCCTGAAAAGTGGTTGGCGTAAAAAGTTCCAATCAATATTCCGGCTACGATGCTTACCGCAACGATTACCGGCATAAAACGGGGATGTTCGATTTTTGCTCATATCTTTATTTGCTATTATTCATTGGGATTGATATAGATTACTTCAATATTTGCGCGTTTCAATAAATCAAGCCCGTCTTCCAAACGGTATTTTTCTGAGTAAACTACACGTTTGATTCCTGCTTGGATGATGAGTTTGGCACATTCTATGCAAGGAGATGCGGTGACGTACATGGTTGCTCCGTCGCTGCTGTTGTTGCTTCGTGCTATTTTGGTGATAGCATTCGCTTCGGCGTGTAGTACGTAAGGCTTGGTGACTCCGTTGTCATCTTCGCATACATTTTCGAATCCTGCAGGAGTTCCGTTATATCCGTCGGAGATGATCATCTTGTCTTTTACGATCAATGCTCCTACTTGACGGCGTTCACAGTATGAATTTTCCGCCCAAATACTGGCCATGCGGATGTATCGTTTGTCGAGTTTGAGTTGTTTCTCTTCTTTCGTTTCCATTATTTCAGTCTTGCTTATTATGTGCAAATTGAATATAAGTTTTTTTCCCTTCGGGAGCTAGCAATAAAACATTGCTGTCACCTTGATAAAATATTGCATTATTCAATGCTTCTATGAACTCGTTGTTATAGCTTGTTGAAGGCGGAGTCTTGGTAAAGTTTATGTTTACTGTCCGGTCTTTTCCGTCCGCTTGCCATGTGCCTTCAATGGTTCCATTTTGTATGCTTCCTGTAAAAGTACCATCCGCTTTGAAAGTGATGTTGAAACCATGAATGATATCCAAGGCTTTTCTTCCTTCGGTTGCGATAGTCTTATCCGGATTGTGTGCCATTGCATTGTATTTGGGCTCTCCGTTCCGTTTGTCCCAATTTGCTTTACCATAGAAATCCACTACATGCCATGTGCCGCTTGCAAAGATTTCCTCTACATCGTCTTCATTGTTGCAACTCCATAAGAAAGGGAGTAGCATTAGTATATAAAGAATAGACTTTAGTTTCATATTGTTTGGTTTTTTAGTTGATGATTCCATTTCCTTTTCAGCAAGGCATGGATACTGGGTTCTTGTCCACGGAAGCGTTTGTAAAGGGCCATCGGATGTTCCGTTCCTCCTTTCGAGAGAATATTCTCCCGAAAGAAGCAGCGACTTCCTGGTTGAAGATTCCTTTTTCCTTGAATAAGGAGAAGGCATCCGCATCCAGTACTTCCGCCCATTTATAACTGTAGTATCCGGCAGAATATCCCCCCGCCATAATATGTGAGAACTGTACGGACATGCAGGTGTCTTCCACTCCGGGCAGTACTTGCGCTTTTTTCCATGCTTCTTTTTCATAAGCGGGGACATCTCCGTCAAATGTTTCCTGGCGGGTGTACCATGCCATATCCAGTAAGCCGAAACTTACTTGACGTAGGCAGGCGTAGGCCACATTGAAATTGGATGCATCTACAATTTTTTGAATCAGTTCGGCAGGAATGGGTTCTCCCGTCTGATAATGTCGGGCAAATGTATTGAGAAAATCTTTCTCTGTGGCGAAATTTTCCATAATCTGTGATGGAAGCTCCACAAAATCCCAATATACATTAGTCCCGCTTAAACTCTTATAAGTAGAGTTGGCAAACATACCATGCAGGCTGTGCCCGAATTCATGCAAGAATGTCTCTACTTCATTGAAAGTCAATAAAGGCGGCTTATTCTCGGTCGGCTTGGTGAAATTCATTACAACGGATACGTGCGGACGGCTGTTTTTACCGGTCTTTTTATCTATCCATTGGTCCTTATAACTCGTCATCCAGGCTCCGGCCCGTTTCCCGGACGGGGATGGAAATCGGTGTATAAGACGGCTAAAAATTTACCATCCTTATCAAACACTTCGTAGGCCTCTACTTCTTTGTGATAAACCGGAATTTCTGTATTCTTCCGGAAAGTAATTCCGTATAGTTTCTCTGCTAATCCGAATACCCCTTTTTTTGTTCGAGCTCAAAGTAGGGGCGAAGCATTTCTTCGTTAATATTGAATTTTCTTGTCTTTCAGTTTGTTTGAGTAATAACTCCAGTCCCATGGCATTATAATGAAGTCATTTCCTTGTTCCAGACGTGCTAGTTCCTGTACATCCTTATATTCCGCTTGTGCTGTAGGAGTGTAAGCTTCCAAGTAACTGGTTGAGAAGCTTGTATACCGACTTGCTGTTTTCAGCCATTCTTTTCTTTAGCGTGTATTCCGCATAATCTTTGTATCCTAATAACTGAGCTATTTTCATACGTGTATTGGCTATACTTTCTTTACGATGTCGATATTATTGAATTCGTTATCGTGTGTACACTTGGTATTATAAGCCATATAGAGTTTTTGACGTAAATCCCGATTGTCGGCATACGTCATGAAAGGAATATAACTTGGAGCGTGCAGTGTGAATGCCCATCCTTCTTTCTCTTCATTCCTGGCCGTTTCTGCAGCTGCTTCTATGATGATCTCAGGTAGTCCGGCGAGGCTCTCTTTTTTTCGTTAACAGCATTTGATAACCTGTTCGTCTCCTTCAGGTTGTTTTCACTGAAGTAAGCGTCAACTTACTCAACTCGTTAGTCAGGCGGCGGTACTCTTCCCGCGCTTCTCCTTCCAAATTGGCACCATGTCGTACAAAGCTGTTGTATGCGTTTTCCAGTAACTGTTTTTGTTCCTGTGTCAGTTGCAAAGTCTCTTTTTGGTTATACACTTCTTTCACACGTGCGAATAACTTTTCATTCAGTGTGATATTATTGCTGTGCTCACTAAGCAACGGCATAATCTTTTGAGCGAGTTCTTGCAGATCGTCATTCGTTTCTGCGCTCAACATATTGCCGAAGACTGCAACTACTCTATCCAGTAATTCCCCGATTCTTCGAAAGCTTCGATTGTATTATTGAAGTCAGCTTTTTCCGGGTTCAGTATGATAGCCTCTATTTCAGCATTTTGCAGCTTGATACCTTCGAGGATCGCAGGCTCATAATGCTCAGTTTCAATCCGGTCGAACGGCACGGTTCCGTGCGGCGTATGGTATTGCCCGTAGAAAGGATTCTGGGCGTTTGTTATATTGTTCATAGTGCAAACTAGTATCAATGTTATTAATAATCTCTCCATAGAAGTACAAAGCTACTAAAATTGTCGCTTATTCAACGGATAACACGTTGCTTTTTAACAATATATAAAATGAAATGTATAAAAAAACCGCTACGGTTTCCTCGCAGCGGTTTTCTATATTATTCAAGCTTCTAATTAAGCGTTAACTGATGCCATGTGAGCGATCAAGTCAAGAACTTTGTTAGAGTAGCCGATTTCGTTGTCATACCAAGATACAACTTTTACGAAAGTGTCAGTCAAAGCGATACCTGCTTTTGCATCAAAGATAGAAGTACGAGCGTCACCCAAGAAGTCAGAAGAAACTACTGCATCTTCAGTGTAACCCAGGATACCCTTCAATTCGCCTTCAGAAGCTTCTTTCATTGCAGCGCAGATCTCAGCGTAAGTAGCCGGTTTAGCCAAGTTAACTGTCAAGTCAACTACAGATACGTCCAAAGTCGGAACACGCATAGACATACCAGTCAATTTGCCGTTCAATGCAGGGATTACTTTACCTACAGCCTTAGCAGCACCAGTAGAAGACGGGATAATGTTGCCGGAAGCAGCACGACCACCTCTCCAGTCTTTCATAGAAGGACCGTCAACTGTTTTCTGAGTCGCAGTTGTAGAGTGAACAGTAGTCATCAAACCGTCAAGGATGCCGAACTTGTCATTCAATACTTTAGCGATAGGAGCCAAACAGTTAGTAGTACAAGAAGCGTTAGATACGAACTGAGTACCTTTCACATATGTTTTTTCGTTTACACCACAAACGAACATCGGAGTGTCATCTTTAGAAGGAGCTGACATTACAACATATTTTGCACCAGCTTCGATGTGAGCCTGAGCTTTGTCTTTGCTCAAGAACAAACCTGTAGATTCAACAACGTATTCTGCACCTACAGCATCCCATTTCAAGTCAGCCGGATTTCTTTCTGCTGTGATACGGATAGCTTGACCGTTAACGATCAGTTTGCTGTTTTCAACATCTGCTTCGATAGTACCGTCGAATTGACCGTGCATAGTGTCATACTTCAGCATATAAGCCAAGTAGTCAACCGGGCAAAGGTCATTGATACCTACGATTTGAATATCGTTTCTTTTCATTGCAGCGCGGAAAACGAAACGTCCGATACGTCCGAATCCATTAATACCTACTTTAATCATTTTGTTTAAACTTTTAAGGGTTTTATAATATTTGTTCAAATATCTCTCAACCTCGCGCACTTGTTTTATTTTCAAATGCGGTGCAAAATTACGAAAATGTTTTTATATTCGCATATTAAATTCACATTAAATATTGAAAAAAGATGGGAAAGAGTACATTTTTACAAGACTTTAAGGCGTTTGCCATGAAAGGAAACGTCATTGACATGGCTGTCGGTGTTGTTATTGGTGGTGCGTTTGGAAAAATCGTATCATCATTGGTTGCTAATGTTATTATGCCTCCGATTGGTTTACTGGTTGGCGGTGTGAACTTTACGGATTTGAAATGGGTGATGAAAGCGGCAGAGATCGGTGCTGATGGTAAGGAGATAGCTCCGGCCGTGACTTTGGATTATGGCCAGTTTCTGCAAGCCACCTTTGACTTTCTGATTATCGCTTTTGCTATATTTTTATTTATACGCTTGATTACGAAACTGACAATAAAAAAAATGCAGAAGAGCGGCAGCACCTCCAACTCCTCCTGCGCCTACCAAAGAAGAAGTGTTGTTGACGGAGATTCGTGATTTGCTGAAAGAAAAAAATAATTGATTCTAATTAAAATGAAGGAGATTTCAGGTGTAAACTTGTGAATCTCCTTTATTTTTCTCCTTATTATTAATAATAGATTGCGTACTTTTTTCTACTTTTGCAAATCATTTATTTAAAATCCAACCATTTATATGCAGGAAAAAATAATAATTCTTGATTTCGGTTCGCAGACAACACAGCTGATTGGCCGTCGCGTACGTGAACTGGACACGTATTGTGAAATTGTTCCTTATAACAAGTTTCCTAAAGAAGATTCTACTATTAAAGGAGTCATCCTCTCCGGAAGTCCTTTTTCGGTTTACGATAAAGATGCCTTCAAAGTAGACTTGAGTGAGATTCGTGGTAAATATCCTATTTTGGGTATCTGTTATGGCGCACAGTTTATGGCGTATACTAATAACGGTGGAAAGTGGAGCCAGCAGGAACACGTGAGTATGGGCGTGCGCACCTGACTTCTTTCTGTAAGGACAATGTTTTGTTCAAAGGTGTGAGAGAGGGTACGCAGGTGTGGATGAGCCACGGTGATACCATTACTGCTATCCCTGAGAATTTTAAAACCATTGCATCGACAGATAAAGTGGCGATTGCCGCTTATCAGGTAGAGGGCGAGCAGGTATGGGGAGTACAGTTCCATCCGGAAGTTTTCCACAGTGAAGACGGAACTCAAATCCTGAAGAACTTTGTGGTAGATGTTTGCGGATGCAAGCAAGACTGGTCGCCGGCTTCTTTCATTGAGAGTACAGTTGCCGAGTTGAAAGCTCAGCTAGGTGATGACAAGGTTGTTCTGGGATTAAGCGGAGGAGTTGACTCTTCTGTTGCCGCCGTTTTGCTGAACAGGGCTATTGGCAAGAACTTGACTTGTATTTTTGTTGACCACGGTATGCTTCGTAAGAACGAGTTTAAGAACGTGATGCAGGATTACGAGTGTCTCGGACTGAATGTGATTGGCGTTGATGCCAGCGAAGCAGTTCTTCGCAGAATTTGCAGGTGTGACTGAACCGGAGCGTAAACGTAAGATTATAGGTAAGGGCTTTATCGATGTGTTCGATGTAGAAGCTCACAAAATAAAAGACGTGAAATGGCTAGCGCAAGGTACAATCTATCCGGATTGCATAGAGTCATTGTCTATCACGGGTACAGTGATAAAGAGCCATCATAATGTAGGTGGACTTCCTGAGAAGATGAATCTAAATTGTGCGAGCCACTTCGTTTGTTGTTTAAGGATGAAGTTCGTCGGGTAGGTCGTGAGTTGGGTATGCCGGAGCATCTGATTACTCGCCATCCGTTCCCGGGACCGGGACTGGCAGTGCGTATTTTGGGTGATATTACTCCTGAAAAAGTACGTATTCTGCAGGATGCTGACGATATCTTTATTCAGGGATTGCGTGACTGGGGATTGTATGACAAGGTATGGCAGGCAGGAGTTATCTTGTTGCCCGTACAGTCTGTGGGCGTGATGGGAGATGAACGTACGTATGAAAGAGCGGTTGCTTTGCGTGCCGTGAGAGGAGACTTTTATTAATATGGATTGATGAAGATCGTAATTATATAGACGTAATCAGGTTGGAAGTCATTCTTGAATTGTTTGAATAGTGATGTCCGGATCATTCTTACCGCGTAAATATACGGATGGAGATACTCCGAACTGTTTCTGAAGCATTTACTGAAATAGAATGGGTTCGATACCTATCTTGTAAGATACCTCTGCCACTGTATAACGATTTTCAAAAAGTTCGGCAGCTTTCTTCATGCGGATGATACGCATGTATTCATTGGGGAATAACCGGTTATTCCACGTACCTTGCGATAAAGGTTGAACGCCCCAGTCCCATTACTGAAGCAAGGTCATCTACGGCGAATTCACTGTTACTAATCTGTTCTTCCAGAATAGCCTGAAGCTTATCGGCAAATTGTTTGTCTTTCTCTGACGTACAGATAGCAGGAGTTATCATTCCCGGATCATCCGAGAATTTCTTCCGTAACTTTTCACGTTGCTTTATCAGTTGGAATGCTCTTGCCAGTAATAGCTTGGGGACTGAATGGTTTGGTGATATATGCATCCGCCTCCGCTTTCTACGCCTTTCAGGTGATTTTCCGCTGAGCTCATAGCCGTTAATAATATAATAGGTATATGACTGGTATCGAAATCATTTTTAAGTTTGCGGGTGACTTCGAATCCCGTAAGCCCCGGCATCAATACGTCGCAGATGATGAGATCAGCATCGTAAAGTACGTGCGCGTTCCAAGCCTGAAAGTCCGTCCGCTTCAGTTACCACCTCAAAATAAGGCTTGAACTCTTCTTTCAGGAACTCACGTACATCGTTGTCATCCTCGATGATCAACAGTTTTGTACTGATTTGAAGGAGTTTTTTCCTCTGCAATATCTACGTCCGGAATGTTTTCTCTTCATAGCTTTCCTGCCGGTATGCCTTTTCTTCCAGAAAGGCATCGTGAGGAATCAGGAGGTCTTCCTCTTCATATACACTGGTGTCGGTGGGGGAGTGAAACCGTGAAAACAGATCCTCCCCTGATTCTCATCGTAAGTAATGCTGCCTTTATGAACATTTACAAGTTCGTGTGTCAGGTGCAATCCTATTCCGGTGCTGTTACTTGAGAAGTTGCTTTGCATGAAACGTTTGAACAGTTCTCCCCGTTTCTCTTTGGCAATGCCTATTCCTGTGTCTGCTACGGAAATTTTCCAGACATTTCTTATGCTCGTCCACTATGGCTGAAAGTGTGACTTTACCATTGCTTGAGTATATTTGAAAGCATTGGACAATAAATTATAAACCACCTTGTCCAGATTTCCTTTGTCGATAAACATTTTATAGGAAGCTACCGAAGGTTGGAAACGGAAATCCATGTTTTTAGAGGCCGCTGTGTCCTTAAAACTTAAAAATATCTCATGAAGGAAGCCCATGACATCTGTTTCTTCCAAAGAAAGGGCCAGTTTGTTGTTTTGCATTTTTCTGAATTCCAATAACTGATTAATCAGGCGCAACATACGTTGTGTACTTTTATTCATGACTTTCAGTGAATTGGTCATTTCCTTTGGGAACTTTGTCTATACTTTGTATTTTTTCTAACGCTCCTTGTATTATTAGTCAGGGAGTACGGAATTCATGTGAGATATTCGTAAAGAATACAAGCTTTTATATTCCGTCAGTTGCTTTTCTACCTGCACTTTATTACGCAAAAGATTGAAATCACGCACTAACTTGTAGGTGATGTAAAGCGCAACAATAAACAATAGGGTATAAATGAGGAATGCCCAGGATGTTTGCCAAAAGGGAGGAGCTATTGTAATTTTCAGAACGGCCTCCTGATCGCCTGAGATGCCGGTAGCATTGCAGACCTTTACATGCAGACTGTACTTACCCGGTGGTAGGTTTTTGTAAGATGCAAAGCTGAGCGGAGAGGGCTTGCTCCATTCTTTATCATAATTCTCTAAACGATAAGTATAGGTATAACTGTTTATTTTCGAATAATCGAATGTCGTGAAATCTATTACGAATGATCTTTTGAAAATACTTCAATTTATCTCATCTGTGTACATCATGGCGCTGTTTAACGGTGAATCAGTATCTCCCTGGGCGCATGGATATTCCGTTGACTTGCAGATTAGTGAAAGTAACCATCGGATTGAGAGCAAAATTAATTCCTGTTTGTCCGGGGGTTGATTACCAGCAATCCGTAGTTGGTACCAAATAGTAAACTGCCATCTTTACTGACGCATGAACTATTGTCACTATATACATCTCCCAGTGTATAAGCCGAGGAGAAGAAGTTTTCGAAAGCCTGCGTTTCAGGAGTGAAGCGTGAAATACCATATTCGGTTGCGATCCACAGTTTTCCTTGCCTGTCTTCTGCAATGGCCTGAACCATGTTGTTTACCAATCCATTGTTGGTATCATAATGTTTGAATTCCAAATTCTTATAGCCACTATCCGGAGTACACATGCTTAAGCCGCCGCCTGATGTACCGATCCATATCCGGCCTTTTAGTGTCCTGATAGATACATTTTATCTCATTGCTGAGTAGTTTCATTATTGTAATTGTAGGTCAGGTAATTCGTGGAATTGGCTATCAGAGAGTCCGGATGAAACACAGATACTCCGTCACTGTTTCCTATCCACATCCATCCGTTTTTATCTTCCATGATGGCGCGTGTTCGTCGCTGTCCGAAACTTTTGTTCAGAAAATGCCGGAAGGTATATCCGTTTTTACCTTTGACGGCTAAATCCAGTCCGCCTCCGAAAGTTCCTATCCACATTCTCCCTTTCTGGTCGCAGTATAAGATAAAGATATTATTATTGCTGATGGATGAAGCATTCCCGGATTTTGGTTGGTATACCATTTATCACCAATGCGAAGACCTCGCCACGACTTCCCATCCATACGGTTCCTTCATTATCTTCGGCTATCGCATAAATATTGGAGTTGAAATGAAGTTTCTTTTTCTGTGTTTTCATTTGCGGATCATAGACAATGACCTCCTCCGCCCCGGGTACCAATGCAAATATCATCATTTTTTAACCGGGTAATCATACGTACGGTATTTGAACGGTCTGACAAAGAGACAGCCTCCGGAAAAATGCGCTTTATTCCTTCATTTAAAATCGTCAGGCGCGCTATTCCGGCATATTCGGAACTAACCCAGATAGCACCTGAACTATCTTCCATGAGATATTGCAGATAATTGAACTGATATGGCTGAAGCCGTCAATCTGAAAGTCGAAATGTTGGAGTTCTTCTGTAAGGGTATCGTAGGCAAACAGTCCGTTGCCATAGGTGGATATCCAGATGATGCCTCGGGAATCGTGTACTACGTGATAGCGTTCATATCCACGTAGTTTAATTTGTCGGGGTGGAGAGTTGAAGAGTCTTTGAGGGCGCGGGTTCGAGTTGACATACCACACCTTACCGGTATTGTTATAGATCCAGAAGTTACCGAGATTGTCCGTCAGACATTTCCGTTTTTAATGTCCATTCTGCCTGACGGTGGATTCGGTTTGTTTTTGTATTGAACAGGTATCCTCCGTTCGAAGTGAATATAACCCAGTCATCTTTGCAGACAAAGCGTGCCGTATATGGTCAGGCACTTTTTCTCTTTTGTAAATGGGCAACTGTTACGCTTGGCTTGTTTTCTTCTTTTTAGAGATGATACCGTTTGTTGACAGGAAAAAAAATATCTTTTCCGAAAGATTGTGCGGCAAAAGTATTGCGCTTTTCAACCAGGATAGTCTTATCACCGGTTACCTGCACTACGCCACAATCGGTACCTATCCAGATATTCCCCTGCTCATCCGGGTATACATAAGCGACACTGTCTGAGGGAAGATTACCTAAAGATTTTCTAAAACTGACGGAAGAAAATGCTTCGTTTTGATAAGTCACCCGTCGGCAGCCGTTCCGGCTGTTCCATAGCCATACGTCACCATTGGCGGCTTCTGCCTTGCGGTCGTAGTTTTGTCTGTATTCGCCACAGCCGGTGAAATCTACGAAACAATCTTTTCTTAGATCGTAGCAATTGAAGAATTCTCGGAAGTTTCTATCCACAGGAAACCATTCTTATCCTCGCTGATGGTTCTGGCGTGATTGGTCGACAGGAGATCCGGTTGTTACCGGATTCGCTTTCCGGGAGGAAAGTGACAAATGAATTGCCATCGTAGCGGCTGAGACCATTCAGGGTTCCCATCCAGATAAATCCTTTGCTATCCTGGAATATGTAACAGATGGAATTGTTGGCCAGTCCGTCTGTGGTTGTCATGTGCGTAGAGCGCACTTCGATGGATGCAGAAATACTAAGGAGGCTAACTAGCAAAGATATACACGTAAGCAGGATATGCTTTTTCATACTTCATAGATTTTAGTGCGAAACAAAATACGGAAAAAGTGCATTGTAACAGACTATCAATGCACTTTTGTTTTTAATCCATGTGGAACACTTCAGGCAGGGGGGATGGTTACCGGAGAATTGTCGGGATTCACCTTCATGATATCTGCCATATAATCCCACCATTTTTGTACAATAGGGTTGGCACCCATATCTTGCGAGGATTCTTCGCCTTTCGTTTTCTGGCAGGCAAAGAGGATGTTGGTTTCTTTGTCCCAGTAGATGGAGTAATCATACACTCCACCGTCGGACAACATCTTTTCAATTCCGGCCAGATGGCCGCATGTCTTCTTTCATATTCCTTTTCGTAGCCGGATTTCAGGAACATTTTGAATGCTTCTCTTTTCATGGTAACTTTGGTTTATAGTGAGCTAATTGGAATCGGTCACACTGAAAATCGGTTCTTGTGTTTTCTGTTCGGTGCGGTAGAACTGAATGGCGCTGTCATTCATCTTCGGATGTTGTTTATTTAGCAAATTGATCATTTCGGCACCTGCCCAGATCACAGGACCATAGCCGTGCGCGGCATACACATTGACCGGACGATAATAATAGAAAGCCGGATCGAATGCCATGCCGGTGCCTACACAAGTTCCTTCCACCTGTCCTTCTGCATTGATCTGTGTGGAGACGGCTTGCCAACCCAATTGAGCAACCGGGCCGTAGGCGCACATTGCATCCAGCCATCCTTGGTTGATGGCATGGGCGATGCAATATACATAGATGGCTGTTGCTGAAGTTTCCAGATAAGAGTCATTCCGATCCAATAACTGATGCCAGAGCCCTTCTCCACTTTGGCAGGCAGCTAAACCACGAACATGTTCGCAAAACAGCTCCATGAGTTTTGCACGCTGAGGATAATTTTCCGGCATTACGTCCAGTACTTCGGTCATGGTGAGCAAAGCCCAGCCATTGGCACGTCCCCAATGGAAAGCCGGGTGATCTTGCATACCTTCTACCCAACCGTGGCGGAATAGTTTCTTTTCCGGTACCCACATCCGTTCTGCAAACTGGAATATCTGCCTGGTAGCTTCTGCAAGGTAATTGGGCTTATTATCTTTGGCCAATTTAGAATACCAGGCAACAGGCGGAATCCCCCATAAACATATCGTCCAGCCACAATGTATTGTATTGGGGGACGGATACGGGCGAAAGTTCCGTCGGCAAGGCGGTATTCCTTGTTCAAGATAAAGTCGAGGTAATTGTCTATCAAAGGATAGAGATTAAGAGATTGATCTTGTAATTGGGCTTTGATCATGGCTGCACATACGGCTCCGGCATCATCGAGGGCATGGGGAGTCAGAATTTGCTTCATTTGCGGATCAACCTGGCCACTTTTCTCTTGTAATTCCCGGAAATGCGGCGCTACTTCTGCAAAGGAAATTAAATCGGTCAGTGACGTATTTCATGTAGTTGGCGTCTCCCGTAGCTTTGGCGGCGGCCATCATGGCAGAGTACGTAACTCCCCATTCATAACTGGCAAGGCGGAAAGCGCCCCTTTCCAGCTGTGCATCAGCCGGTAGGTTCTTGTAATCTGTGATTACCTTTCCGGTCTTTTCACTAACAACGCGGGTAGGAGTGTTCTTTTTCCAGATAGCGGAGTATGCGGTCGATGTCTGTCTTTATTTCTGTAGTCGTAAGTTCTTTATAAGGGACTTTGTAGGCCGGTTGTAATAGATGCAACGGAGTGTTGGAGTCATTTATTACTTCTTTCTTTTTCTGGGCGCAGATATTGATACCGGTTAACAACAAGGCACCTGTTAGGCAAAGAGTCTTAATATTCATAACTTATAGTTCTTTATCTTTTGGGTTATTACTTAAAAAATTATATCCTCTGAACCACCCTTTCAGGTCCGGATCGAAATAGAAACCGGGTTGGGTAGGCTGGTTTAAGCTACGTTCTGTGTGGCAATGCTGATACGATACACCGGATCTTCCAGGAAAGTATGGAAACGGTAATCAGTGACTATCGGAGAGACATAAAGACGGAGAGCGGTGTTGTCTTCCGTGCGGAGGAGAACTTCCTCACGCCAGTCACCGATAATGTCGCCTTGCAGACAGGGAGTTGCTTTGGTGCCGCTGTTTGATGCGGCTCCGGTGAAAGTAACCAGTGGCTTGCAAACGCCGGCTTTCCAGTCGTATTTGGAAACTACATTCTTATCCAGCAATTCACGAAGCAGATCTCCATCCCACCATACAGCCATGTTGGTAGAAAAGCTTTCTATATCCGGATTGATTACTTCTCCTTTTATATTGCGTAGTCCTTTCGATTCCCACGACCACATTTCCACACCCGGATTCGTCGGGTCGATATCAGCTGCCATACAACGTCCTACATCTGTACCACTTTTTATCTGGAACAAAACCTTGCCCGTTGCCGCATCACGGAAACTTGAGCCGTCTCTTTTATTTTCGTGGCAATCCCATACCTGGAGTCCTTTCATTGTAGGGGAGAATTTCGTCAGATGTATGGCATCCCCGTGTCCCATTCCGGTGGAATAAAGCCCTTTACCATTATTATCAATAGCGCAGGAACCGTAGATGATTTCATCACATCCGTCTCCATCTACATCGCCTACACGAAGATTGTGATTGCCTTGACCTGCATAAGCTTCATTTCCGGGAGTGTTACTATCGAATACCCAACGTTGCTTTTAGTTCTTTTCCGTTCCAATCGAAAGCGGCAAGTACTGCACGTGTATAATATCCGCGGCACATGACTGCACTGGGATGAACGCCATCCAGATAAGCCACGGCTGCCAGGAAACGGTCGCTACGATTGGCAACGGTTATCTCCCAATCTTCCAGTTGTCCGCGTTCGGGAATATAGTCGATTGTCTTCATGGCTGCTCCTGTAAGTCCATTGAAGACGGTGAGGTATTCATTGCCTGTCAGGATACGTCCCTGATTGCGCAAAGGATCTCCCTGACGTGGTTTACCGCGGGGATCTTCTTTAGCGAAGTCGCCGCCGGTGGGTTGTGTAGGGTCTCCTGGTTCACGATAATCGGCAGAGGCATCTCCGATGATCTTTCCCTGGCCATCAATAGTGCCGTCGGAAGTTTTTCATGATGATTTCGGCACGTTCGTCCCCATCGAAGTCATAAACTCACCTTCCTTGCTGGCACCTTTCAAACGAATGGTTATCTCATTTGTCAATACAGGTTTTACATTCAGGTGGATATACCCCAAACTTTTTTCAGTCTCACCACTCCAAATCAGTTCATCACCTGCATATATTTCCAAAGGATAGCTGCGCAAACGCCAACCGGTAAGTTTCATACAAATTTCATCCACACGGGCCGCACGTTCCAAACTATAAGTTATCCATGCACTGTTCAGTCTGCCATCATTCTTCCATTCACTCAATTCATTATCATCGAAACTTTTTATCGCTTCATCCTGGTTGGCTCCGGCAACCGCCGATAAGATATTCACATCGACTTTCGTATCCTTGTAAGAAGGAGTCAACGGAGTTTCTCCACGGGTCAGCCTGCCTTCCAGTTCATCTCCCGGAATATAGTTGCTCAAGCCATTCTTCACTTCAACCGGTGCGGAAGAAAGACTGATTTCGGCAGATTGCAATCCATCAGCCTTGGCTGTTATACGAACTGTTCCCGGAGTCGTAAGAGAGCGTATCAAAGCCCGGTTGATTCCACATTCTACAGGCAAATCTTTTGAAAGAATATAATTATCTTTGCCCTGTGCTATTCCACCACGCCATTCAGCCGGTCCCTCTACGTCAAAATGTATCAGATCATTAGCCAGCGGGCAACGTCTGCCATCTTTATCCATCACTTCCACTTGAAGCAATACCATATCAGCTCCATCCGCTTTCCAGCCTTTAGGGCTTTGAATCACACTGAGTTTAATCTGTTCCGGCTTGCCGGCAGTCTGCAATTCAGCGCGGCAACATTCTTTTCCATTCTTATCATACCCTACAGCTTCCAACTTGCCCGGAACAAATGCCACATCTTTGAAAGTATACAAGAAATGATAATCTCTTTGACCGTTTCCTAAAGATTTACCATTCAGGAACAATTCCACTTTTTCAGCACTGGATACCACATAAACAGGTTTCACCACATCTTCTTTATAGTTCCAATGACCAACGATATGAATACGGGGATTCTCTATATCCACCCATCCGTCCCACATCACCTGATGTGCATAGAAAGGATCTTTAGGGATGCGCATGGCATCTGTCACACCACTACGACGATAATTCTCCACACCACGATAATGTGTATTCGTATCCGAGAAGATGATTTTCACACCTCCCGATAATGCACCTCCCGAGCTGACACGGTCACCTGTACCCGGGCGTTCACGCCAATAATCAAACCAACGAATTACATTTTCAATAGTAAAGGAATCCTGATTGTGATTATAAGCACGGGCATCCACCTTTTTCTGAACCTTATTAGTCATTGCAGAACGGAATGAGTTATTTCCTTCTCCGTTTTTATGATATGGATAAGAATATTCATCCCAATATTTGCGCAGACCTTCATCACGGCAGTATTCCATAGCCCACATCGGATGATGTTTGCTCTTATTGATATAAAGCATCTCGCCACCATATTCGGCTTCACGAATATCAAGCATTTCACGGGAACCGATGGCACGGCCTCCATGAGGGTCATACTTATCACGAATCGCTTTCATTTCTATCATGTGTTCACGACTGATTGATTCGTTTCCACATTCATAGAACAAAATACTCGGATTATTACGGTTGTAAATAATGGCATCACGCATCAATTCTGTACGTTGTTCCCATTGACGGCCTTCACGATCCTTTTCTGCATCACCGGCCTGCATCGCCTGAATCAATCCGACACGGTCACACGATTCAATATCCTGCTTCCAAGGGGTGATATGCATCCAACGAACCAAGTTGGCATTATCTTCCACCATCAAGCCATTACTATAATCACTTAACCATGCAGGAACACTCATACCGACTCCCGGCCATTCATTACTGGTACGCTGTGCAAAACCTTTCATCTGAATCACCCGGTCATTCAACCAAATCATTCCTTTGCCGAAACGAGTTTTACGGAAACCGGTACGGGTAGCCACTTCATCTACTTTTCTGCCATCCACCCATAAACTGGTTTTTACTGTGTACAAATATCCGTATCCCCAACTCCAGAAATGAAGTCCGTCTATTTCTGCTGAAGCTTCCAAAGTCGCAGTTTCACCCGGTTTTACTATCGTCTGAGTACCCTCAAAACTTTTTATGCTTTTCCCGTCACGATCAAACACTTCAACCTTATAAGCGACTTTCTTATCCCGATTATATTCATTTTTTATTTCAGACTCCGCATGAACCACAGCCTTACGAGACTTCACACGGATATCTTCCGCATAGATATAAACCCCGGTAGTTTTTAAATTACTGTACAAGGGAAGTGTCTGATAAACCTTATCGGTTACATGAAGCCACACATTCTTAGGTATACCTCCATAATTATTTATCCCGTGATTCGGAAGCTGCCGCATGTAAACTTGTCCATAGAAAGGTCAGCAAAAATATGGAAAAATAGGTGTTTTCATAGTTTTATCTCTTTTTGATTAGAATACAAAAGTACGGTAAAATATATTATTCCTCACTATGCATAATAAAACAAAACGAGTTCTGGGTATTTACTCCCAAAACTCGTTTGTCTGTTCTGTAGAATCAATTAATAACCGGGATTCTGCAGGGCGTCCTTTTCCTCTTTGCTCAGAGCACTGCCGGATGCATTGGTAATACCATCCAGGAATGATTGTGGAATGGGGCGATAATAGTGTTTAGATGAGTTAAACTCACCGATACCTCTGGATACACCATCATTAAATTTGTGCCAGCGTGTGTCTAATGTTTTGGTACGTGCCAGGTCTTCCCAGCGGAGTAACTCACCGCAAAGTTCACGAGTACGTTCATTCAATAAGAAACACATCATCTTGTCTGCATTACTGCTACAACCTAATTCTGTATAATAGGTGCATCTGCAGAAGAGTTATAAACATCTTCTACACTGCTTAGTATCATTGCATTCTTGGTGGAAGCCGTTGTTTTCCTGTCCTTCCATTATTGGATTCATAGTAAGTATTGGCATCAGAATAGATTGCACCGTCAGCGGAATAACCTCCACCTTTGCCGGAGCAATAAGAATTGTTCTTGTATGACTGACCGCCATCTACATTTTTGCTACGATCTTCGCCGGCCGCATAGCCTGCACGTTCACGAAGTTTGTTGATCCATTCGATTGCATTGCTATAATTAGACTCACCCTTACGGATATAGGCTTCTGCAATCATCAGAACGTCATCGGCCGAACGGGCGATAATGGCGTCGCGTGTACCGAACTGCGAAGCGATCGAGTTACGATATCCATCGCGGAATTTGGACAAAGCTACAGAACGTTTGTGAGGAATGATACCATAATAGTTACCTGTATAAGAGGATACATTCCAGCTATGAGCTTGGCTTTTTGAAATAGCGAACATAAGTATGGGTATTACAAATAACACCGTTTTCAGCACGTTCTGAGTCGGATCATTCACATACGATTCATAACGGGTATCTCCCGGATTATTCACGATATATTTGAGACCAAGCTCACCAGCAACAAAACGTTTATCGCCTTCTTTCGCTCCTGCGGGAAGCATATCCGCTGGCAATGTCTTCTTTAGTCCAGGTGGGAGCACCGTTTGTATCGTTCGCTCCGTAACAGGTGATGAATGATTTCCAGAAGCGAGAGTCGTTTACGCGGTCAAACACCTGCATGGTATATTCGGTTGCACTGACATACGAGAATTCACGTCCTCCTGAGATATCACGTTTGGTTCCCGCCATATCTTGATATACGGAAGGATAGTAAAGATGCATTTGATTACCGTAGCGTCCCCATGTGGCTTCGTCATTGGAGAATTGAGCGGCTAAAATAACTTCACTTACTTTTCATTCGCTCCATTGGGCTCATTATAATCCCACAGTTCTACATAGTTAGTGCACAGGGGATGTGCTGCAACTACTTCCTGTCCGTATTTGATGACAGCATCAAGGTCAGTTGATACATAACTGCTGTTCCAGCCGCTATACAATTCTGAAGCACGGAATAAATGGGCTTTTGCCAGAAATGTGCGGCGGCATATTTCGTGATACGCCCTGTCGCTTCCCTTTTTGAGGCAATAATCTATATGCCTCTTCCAGGTCTGCTATAATTTGAGCATAGATTTCTTCTTCACTGTTGCGTGTAAAAGTAAAGTCTCTGCACTGGTTGAAGGAGTCAGTTTCAAGGGGACTCCTCCGAACTGCTTTACCAGTTCAAAATATGCATAGGCTCTTAAAAAATAACCTTCTCCCAAGCGGGTATTGTAAGTTGCGCTACTCTGATTATAGTATTGCGGCATATTGCTGATAATGATATTTGCCGGTTCTACTAATCCATAATAATTATCCCACATCGGCTGGTTGGCTCCGTTCTCAGAAGAATTTAAGTCTTGGCTATAGTGATTCCATGCCGGCATGGTGTTGTTGGCATCTGTAAATTCGTCTACACCCATGTTATGGCATTCGATAGCCCAGATGTAGTTGAATTTGAATTTCAGTTTCTGATAAGCACCTGTCACCAATTCGTCCAGACCTTCCTGCGTCTTGAAACGGTCTGTGCTGTATTGGGTCTTTAAATCTTCATCCAAAAAAAGATTCGCTGCATGAAGTCATTGAACCGCCTATCACACTGGCTAATGCGGCTGCAAATAATATTTTGTTTAATTTCATAATGTTCTTTCTTTTTTAATGGTTTGTTAGAATCCGATGTTAACACCAATTACAAAACTCTTGATTGTGTAGGCGAACCGAATGTCTTCTTATTGTTGTCATAGTTCATTAAATCTGTATCCAGCCAGTCAGCAAGCCTTGTAAATGGAGAATGGATTCATGGCCTGTACATATACCTTCAAATTGCTGAGTCCTGTGTTCTTCAGCTGTTTCGTTGTGAAGTTATAGCCTAATGAAATATTACGGACTTTGATGTAAGATCCATCCTGATAGCCCATAGAAGAACTGTAGGTATCGGCGGCTTCACCGTTTGACCCCGGAGAATAATATTCTGCGTTTCGTTGGTGCCTGCTACCCAGTAATCAATTTTACGTTGCATGTAGCGTCCATCCAAGGTGAGTGAACCTTGGGGTACATCAAATCCCCAACGTGAAAGAATGAAGACAGACAGCTCGAAGTTCTTGTAATTGAATGTGTTAGTCCAGCCTGCTGTCCAGCGAGGACGTACGTGACCTACAATCTGACGGTCGTTGGTTGCATCAATCTTATCATCATTATTAAGGTCTTTCACTTTGATCTGACCGGGTTTGCGGCCATATACGGCTGCTTCTTCCGCTTCCGAAGTTTTCCAGATACCATCATACACATAATCATAATATACACCGATTTCTTCTCCGACGAACCAGTTATTGTTTACGTCTTCAGTTCTGCCGTTGGACAGTTCATCAATCTTGTTTCTATCCATTGACCAGGTTACGGTACTGTTCCAGGTAAAATCTTTAGTCTCAACGGAACGGCATTTACCTGTAAGTCGATACCCCAACCGGAAGTCTTACCGACGTTGGCATAAGTAGAAGTATAACCTGTCAGTGAAGGTATGGACATGGCCAGCAACAAATCATTGGTTTTAGTCTTGTAAGCATCAATACTACCGCTCAGTCTGTTATTAAAGAAGCCGTAGTCAATACCCAGGTTGTACTGCGTTGTTCTTTCCATCCCAGTTCGGAGTTGGCCATCTTGGCGGGATCTTTTGCAGAAGGATCTGAAGGAACATAACCCAGAGAGAGTCTGTCTGTCCCCAGTTGTAATACAAACCGGTGATAGCACCTTTAGTAGCATAAGCATCAATTGCAGCATTTCCGGTTACACCGACACCGAAACGGAGTTTTAATTGACTGAGCCAGTTAATGTCTTTCATGAAGTCTTCCTGATCAATACGCCATGCCAAAGCTGCAGAGGGGAAACTGGCCCATTTGTGTCCCGGAGCCAACTGTGAGGCACCATCCCAACGCATGGAAGCTGTCAACAGATATTTATCTTTGAAACCATAGTTCACGCGGACCATATAAGATGCCATTTGAGTTTCAGTCAGTCCTGTACCAAAGGAACTCAGAGTGCCGGCAGTACCTAAATTGTACCATAACTCATCGGCAGAAGCAACGTTAGTGGCTCTCATATCGCCCATTTCGTAGTGATATGCTGAAGCTGACTGCATTAATGTCAGACCTAAATTATGGTGTTCGGCAAATCTCTTATTATAATAAATCAGGTTGTCCAATGTCCATGAACGCTTCTGTTCGTTTTTGTACTGTGCGCCGTTGTTACCATCACCATTGATACCTCCGGCGGCATTTGCAATTCCTAACGTATAGTATTGAATTCAGGACCGAACTGAGTCTGTACGAAAGACCTTCCAGCGGTTCCAGTATCTTAACCATCCCTATTGGAATACGGATGAATTTCGCGAGGGGGCTGTCTGTTATGGCAGATGGCTTTACTCGGATTTGCAGCTCCGTTATGATACCTATAAAAAGAGTCTGATTGTGGTTACTCCGGAGAAACGGATAACCTTGCAGGTAGATATGCGGAAAGTGGATTATTTTGTCATAGAAGGACAGAAGTTTGTACCGCAGGGTGACTGTTTCGCTGCGTTGCTATATGATAGTCCGCAAATGTGCCTGACACAGTATATCGTATCCACAATGGAGTCTCAGGTGAAGAAAAACGATCTTTATTACAGCCGGTTCAAGAAAAAGAGCTATTTCAGTCTTCGCAGTGGCGGAACCGATTATGTGATAACTTCCCGTTCGGGTTTCTTGAAACTTTTTCCTACATACAAGAAGCAGTTGAAGGCTTATTGCCGGAAAGAGCGGCTGGACTTCAAGGAAGATGGCGGTGTCCGGGCAATGACCCGGTTAACGGAATATATTGATTCCTTAATTCATGGAAAATAATATGAAAGCACATAATCTTAAATATACAGTAGCCTTTTTCCTCCTATTGTCGCCTTTCGGCATGTTTGCACAGCAACAGATGGCTATGGACAGCATTTCCATATTCGAATTGATGGATGCAGTAGAAAAGGGCACGTCTTGCCGTATTTATACAACGATAACGGTTCCTTTTAAAGTGAAGCGGGCAGAGGTGAAGAACCCCACTGCCGAGTACTTGAGAGAGGCTTTGGCAGCTACTATCTATAAGGTGACGGTTTATGGTGACAGAATATTTGTCTTGCCGGAGGTTTTTCTGGCCACCTCGCTGCCACCGGTATTGATGGGGGAAAAGTTGGAGACGGATGAGGAACTATTGCCTTCATACATTCCTATTGTGAAGTCTTCTTCAGAAAACAAGGTCTATGAGATAGGAAACAAGTACAAGCCTGCCCCCGGAGATATGATAACTTTGACCGGAAGAGTTTCTGACTTTAAGACCGGCCAGAATCTGGATGGTATCAACATCATTCATCGAGAGCCGTGGGTAGCTACGACGACCAACCGTCAGGGGGAATTTACCATTGACCTGCCTGCAGGCTATAATATTCTTGAAATCAGTGGGATGAATATCAAAGTGACCCATCGGCAATTTATGCTTTATGGTGAAGGCATTGTCCATATCGAGTTGGAAGAGGAAGACCATATGCTGGATGAGGTGCTTATTGTTTCGGGGCGTATACAGAACGTGAAAAGTGTGCAGTTGGGAATGGAGAAGCTGCAGCCTGCCCTGCTGAAAAACATTCCTACGGCTATGGGTGAGGTGGATGTGCTGAAGATGATACAGACACTTCCCGGCATCAAGACAGTGGGGGAGGCATCAAGCGGTTACAATGTGCGTGGGAGTGCCGCTGACCAGAACCTGCTTCTTTTCAATAACGGAACGATTTATAACCCCAATCATCTTTTCGGTTTTTTCACGGCTTTTAATTCGGACATGATAAAGGATGCGGAACTTTATAAGAGCAGTATCCCCAGCCAGTATGGCGGGCGTATCGCTTCCGTACTGAACATCACCAGCAAGGAGGCGAACAAGGAAAAGTTTACCGGTTCTGCAGGTATCGGGCTTGTGACCAGTAAGTTGAATCTCGAGATTCCCATCATTAAGGAAAAGACTTCCCTTCTGCTGAGTGGACGTACGACCTATTCGGACTGGATAATGAAGACATTGCCCAACAAAAGCGGGTATCGTGATGGGAAAGCCGGTTTCTATGATTTGGGGACTGTCTTCTCGCATACGGTGAACGAGCGCAACAAGCTGAATGTCTATGGCTATTATAGTCACGACCGTTTTGCCTTTAATGACAATGAGAAGTATGCCTACAACAATATGAATTTCTCGGCAAACTGGAGGACCGTCTTTGCAGAAAAGCTGACCGGAAACTTCTCTTTCGGTTATGACCACTACGATTACCGAAATGATGAAACGGTGGAGGAAGCGTCTGCCGCACGGCTGTCTTTTGCCATTAACCAATGGTTTGGAAAAGCGGACTTTCTTTATCAAGCCGGCAATAGACATGCGGTGAACTTCGGTTTGATGAGCCAGCTGTATAATGTGAATTCCGGGACCTACGAGCCGGTGGGGCCTAATTCGCTGGTAAGATATGATGAACTGCAAAAGGATAAAGCACTGGAAAGTGCCGTTTATATAGGGGATGAATGGGATATAACTTCCAGGCTCTCCATCAATGCGGGTATACGCTATTCCATGCTCAATGCTTTGGGACCGCGCACTTACTATACATATCAGGAAGGTATACTGCCCTCCATGTCTTCGGTGGCGGATTCTATCACGGCGGGGAATGGAAAGGTCATCAAGACCTATCACGGACCGGAATTCAGAGTGTCGGCACGTTATGCCTTTACAGATGATTTTTCCGTAAAGGCCGGTTTCAATACGATGAGGCAGTATATCCATAAGGTATCGAATACTGCCGTTATGTCTCCTACAGATACCTGGAAGCTGAGCGACCCCAATATCAAGCCTCAACGTGGCTGGCAGGTGGCGGCAGGCGCCTACTATAATACGCCGGGGCAACTTCTGGAATTATCTGTAGAAGGATATTACAAAAAGCTGATTGATTATCTGGATTATCGCAGTTCCGCCCAAATCCTGATGAACCACCATCTGGAGACGGATGTCATCAATACGGAGGGATATGCTTACGGCGTGGAATTCCAGGTGAAAAAACCGGCTGGAAAACTGAACGGGTGGATGAGCTATACTTATTCGCGCACTTTCTTGCGTCAGAATGATCCGCGCATAGCCCGTCCCATCAATGGTGGAGAATGGTATCCGACCGAGTATGACAAGCCGCATGACTTCAAGCTTGTAGGCAATTACAAGTTTACCCGCCGTTACAGCATGTCTTTCAATATGGATTACAGTACGGGCCGTCCCACCACAATTCCTGCCGGGCAATACTACGACCAGGGTTTGAAGAAAATGCAGGTTTACTATACCGACCGTAACAGTTATCGTGTTCCCGACTATTTCCGTATGGATTTGTCGTTCAATATTGAACCCAGTCACCACCTGACATTGTTGACCCACAGTTCCCTTTCTTTCGGTATATAATCCGTATGAGTGTAGTCTTTTACCGATGGAGAAACGGAAAACAAAAGTAATTATGATTTATATATAGCGGGATATCGCATTGCCTTTTCTGAAATGACGGGGTATCAGTGGGCTAAAAAGGAATGTACTGATGTGCGTAGTTTGGGGGCGACTCAATAAACCTTCTTTCTGGCCGTTACCGGACAGGGATATTAATATCGGAGTATTATGAAAGAATTATATCGATCATTATTGGTTTGATTTCGGTGCTGGGTTTGCAGGCGCAGGTCACTGGAATGTATGCGAATATATACGGATAAGGATAATTATCTGGCAGGAGAAGATTTGTGGATAAAAGTCTGTGTGGCGGATTCGGCAGAAGCTCCGTTCAGTAAAGTGGCTTATGTGGAGATCAGCGATATGCGCCAGGTGTATGCACAAGGCAAGATTGCCTTGAAGAATGGAACGGATGGGGGCGTATCAAATTCCCGCAAACTATGCATTCGGGTGCCTATCAGCTTACGGCTTATACCCGTTACATGAGAAATCAGTCAGCAGACCGCTTCCCGAAGAAATATATTGCTGTTCTGAACGCCAGTCAGGCCACGGACGGAGATGATGTGGAATTATTAAAAGATTCGGTTTCTTTTGACTTCGGGTAATCCGGTACTTTCGCCGTTACGTTTGTCAACCGATAAAGCCGTGTATGGAAATCGCAGTAAGGTGACTTTGAAGTTACCGGAACTGCCGGGTGATCTGAAGGATTTTTCTTTGTCTGTGGTGAGAAGGGATTGTGCGTTACAGGCTTTTCCGCCTGCCGTTGAAGTGCAAAAAACAATAAGGCTGCCGGAGAACGCTTTTATTGCCGAGTGCGAAGGACATATTGTGACCGGAAGATTAATAGGAGCATCGGCCGATTCGGTGAATGCCCGGCTATCGTGTGTTGGAAAGGATATCCGTATCTTGACGGGCAACTACAGTCCGATGGCACTTACGCCTTCTTATACCTCGGAAATCATGAATACCCAAGATATAGTGTTGACGGCTTTGCCGGGAAAAGGACGTACGGGCCGGTTGGAAGTAATATCTCCTTTTGCAGAAGTGCTGCCCGCGAAACTTCCCAAGCTTCGATTGGCATATGATGAGGAAGCATTGATAGAACGTAGTATCGGAGCGCAATTACACCACATCTTATCGGTAGATTCCACTCACGAACAGGCTGTGTTGGAACAGTTGCACGATTTCACCCCTTCACTCAGTTATAATCTGGATGAATATGTTCGTTTCAATACGGTCCGTGAAGCTTTTGTAGAATTTGTAATGGGAGTACGCGTAAGCAAGGCGGATGGCGCAACGATTATCAGAATATTGCAGGATGATGTAAAGCGGTTCAGTAGCTTAAAAGCGTTGGTACTGATAGACGGAGTTCCTATTGAAGATCATGATGCAGTATTGACTATAATGCGCGTTTCTTGCATTATATTCATCAGTATAGCGGCAGATATACGTTTGGCGGTAAACTGTACGATGGAATCATTTCGATGATAACACATCGTGGAACCCTTCCCGGACTACGCCTGGATGAGAATTCCCAACTGTTTGCTTATGAATTCCCGCAGAACCGTCCTGATTTTACAGCTCCGGTATATGACTCGGAAGAGCAACTGCATTCACGTATTCCCGATTTCCGCCACACGCTTTATTGAATCCGGATATTACGGCTGCAACGAATACTGTCAGTTTCTACACATCGGATATGAAAGGAACTTATGTGGCAACCCTGCAAGGGATTAACAGCAAAGGAGAGTGTGTACAAGTACAAGGTGAGTTTGTAGTACGATAGTATATTCCTTTCAGGCTCTTCTCTTAGTATCCTCATGCAAAAGATGGCATCTTTAACATCAAAAGATGCCATCTTTTTGTAGCATAACATGGCACCTTTCGCAGCAAAAGATGCCATCTTTTGCATAAGAGGATTATGAGATGAACCTGAAAGGTCTTATTCTTCCACCTGAAAGGGTTGTATCTTCCGGTTCCAATAGCCTGTATTGTTCATACTAGGAGTTAAAGCAAACACCAGTACGCCTGCTGTCGGAATCTCTGTAGTTCCGATCAAAGCTTTAGCTCCTTCAGGGAGGGTAAAGTTATAAGGTTTGTCACTATAATTAAGGACTATCCCCAAACCGTTGCGGTATTCTATTGTCACACCATAGGGCAGATCCATTACAGGGATGTTTAGTTTCGCATAGAGTTTTTTAAGAACATCTCTTTCCAAGGTTCCGTCCGTGCTGTCGATTCCTATGTACGTGATAGTACCTTTGCCAAGTTTACGGGTAGTAATGGCCGGCTTTCCTTCATAAAATTCTTCGATATACTTTCCCCAGATCTGGCAATCCTTGCCTGGTTTTAGTATTTCTCCCCAAGTGTTCCAGGTGTATTCTTTGCCATCCATCACAAACTTTCCCGGTTCTTCGGGGAGCAACAGGTCATAAACTTCCATTTCATTTCCGTCAGGTCGTAGATAAGCGAGCCGAAAGGAGCTTCCGGTAAACGCCCGTAACGGTCTTTCTGTGCCGTGCGACAGGTTAATACCAGATTACCTCCATTTCTTACGTATTCATTCCAGCGGTCTGCCAATGCCTTGTCTGCCATCTGATAGGCAGGAGCGATGACTACCGGATACTGTGACAGGTCTTTGCTTTCATTGATGATATCGACCGGAGCACCGAAACTCTTCAAGGTGCGGTAATACTTGTCGATGTGTGCCATTGTATTCCAGGTGCGGTTTTGTTTTTGCCTTTTCGATGCTCCATGCGTTTTCATGGTTGAAAAGAATGGCGGTGCGACGGGCTTGATAATCGGCAGGCTTCACATCACGTGCCTTTGCCTGCGTGCGCAGTTGCTTCACTTCCTTAATGAATTGCTCGAATTCACGTCCTCCGGGAGTGATGGTTGTTCCGTCCGTATTCACAATTCCGTAATGATATTGCTCTGTTCCGTAAAGCGGTTGGCGATAACGGTATGTACAAATAAAATCACTTCCGCCCGCAAATACGCTCCAAAGCCATAGCCGGACAGCACCGGGCAGCGGTTGCGGATTGATACTTCCCCAATTCACTTGTCCCGGTTGTAACTCCATCACACCGTAAGTTCCCTGTACGGGACGGAAAAATCGTTGGCGAAAGCGATGCGTAGTGGATTTCCCTACCCGGTATCCGCGACGCCCGATACCTTCGTTGTCACCGTAAACCATGTAGCGGGTGTAGCTCACAAAATCCAGATCGGGACTTCCACCGATGTGTCCTTCATCGTAGTTGGGAATATAATTGGTGGTTACCCATTGGTTGCGGGCATACTTTTAATCAGCAGACATTGCTCGTTCAGGAAATCATTGGTCTGCCGGGCTGCAAAGCGCCGGTAATCCAATATCTGGTGATGATTCATAAACATCTGTGCGGTCTTGGGGAGAGTGATTTCATCGAAAGCGGAGTAGACTTCACTCCAGAAAGCAGTGCCCCAGGCATCATTCAATTCTTTGATATTATTATGATATTTATTTCTCAGGAAATCACGGAACGCTACTTCCGCGGCCTGGTTATAATCGAATTGTACGGCAGGCTCATTGTCGAGTTGCCAGCCCACAATACGGGATCGTTGCCATAATGTTGCGCCAGTTTTTCTATCATCTGTAGGAAAGCTCCCGATAGCGGGGAGAAGCGAACGAGGCATGCTGACGTGCACCGTGGTCGAGGAGTGTTCCGTCTTCGTATTTAATCAGGATTTCAGGATATTTGCGGCTTAACCAGACGGGTGGGGTGGCGGTGGAGGTACACATCACTACTTTTAGTTTGTATTTATCTGCCAGAGCGACTGCTTTGTCCAGCCAGGCAAAATCAAATTTACCTTCTTCCGGTTCCAATTGTGCCCAGGCGAATTCGGCGAAGTGGGTGAACTCAAAACCTAAGTCGTGCATTTGCTTGAAGTCGCGTTCCCACTGGCTTTCGTCCCAATGTTCGGGATAGTAGTAGACGCCGGTCAGGGTGAGGTCTTTGTCATTGAACCAAGTGGACTGTGCAAAGAGCATTCCGCTCATCAGGCATGCACAGAGTAGGGGTGAAGATCTGCTTTTTTCATGGATGTTTTTCTTGATGGTTATATGTATACAAAGGTAAGCTACCCATGAAAAAGAGCCTATGGAAAATAGTGCAATTCCCTGCAATATAGGACTCTTTTAGATGAATTTCCATGCAAATGTACGTGTTTCCATTCATTGAGACAGTGAAATGGGCTATTTTCGCAACATGAATTAATGAACGGAATAATGGATACATAATAACCACATCATGAAAAGAAGCTAATAGGAGTTTTCCTTCTAATGAGTCTCGTTTGCGGAAGCATCAGTGCGCAAGGATTGCCTGACAGGAAAGAGACGCTCGAAACCTTAATAAAAGTCAATAATTACTTCATGAAGAAGTATGCCGATTATCGTACTCCGTCTTATAATGGTATTATTCGTCCCAGCAATATCTGGACAAGGGAGTGTACTATGAAGGACTGATGGCGTTGCATTCCGTTTTCCTCGGGAAGAGTATTATGATTACGCTTATCAGTGGGCCGATTATCATAAATGGGGAATGCGTAACGGGAATACTACCCGCAATGCGGACGACCAGTGTTGCGGACAGGTTTATATCGAATTGTATAATATCTGTCCTGACCCGGAGATGATTAAGAATATCAAGGTCAATATTGACATGGTGGTTAATACTCCGCAGGTGAATGATTGGTGGTGGGTGGATGCCATACAGATGGCGATGCCTATTTATGCTAAGCTGGGTAAACTGACAGGAGAGCGGAAATATACTGATAAGATGTGGGAATTGTATAGCTATACCCGCAATGAATATGCCAAGAACGGACTGTTCAATCCTAAAGACGGGCTGTGGTGGAGAGATCATGATTTTGTTCCGCCTTATAAAGAACCTAATGGGGAAGATTGTTATTGGAGTAGGGGCAATGGTTGGGCTTATGCCGCACTGGTACGGTGTGGAAGAAATTCCGACGGATGAGGTGCATCGTGCGGATTATGTCAATGACTTCCTGGCCATGAGTAAGGCAATAAAGAAATGTCAGCGTAAGGATGGTTTCTGGAATGTGAGTTTGCATGATGAGACAAACTTCGGTGGGAAAGAGACAAGCGGGTACGGCTTTGTTCGTTTATGGAATGGCTTTGGGGGCGTGCGTAATGGCTTGTTGATAAAAAAGAGTATCTTCCGGTATTGCTGAAGGCCTGAATGCGATGGTGCAGGATGCTGTTCATCCGACGGGTGTCTGGGGTATGTACAGGGAACGGAAAGGAACCAAAGGATGGCCAGCCGGTGACTTATGATAAAATACCTGATTTTGAGGATTATGGTATAGGATGTTTCTTGCTGGCTGGCACGGAAGTGTATAAATTGAATTAATTAGTAACAGATTTCATAGATTATAGTATAATTGATAAAGAATCAATTAGAGGAAGGAGGGGCTGTGAAGTCGTTCCTTTTCTTTTTCTTTGCATATAAATGATAATTTACCAGCGTAGCGCTGGAGCAAGGTTCTCCTTCGGCGTGCAAGTAATCTTTCAGACACGGATGACGCGGATTCTTTTTTTCCTTCGGTGTGATATGCCGGTATGTATAGCGCAGCTTTAAAAATCCGCGTCATCCGTGTCATCCGCGTCTATTAAACGAATTAAAGTCCGCGTTCGTCCGCCTTATCCGCGTAGTCCGCGTACCCATTCCGAAGGACGGATATATCAAGCTGCTGATCGGTATGCCAATGCGAAAGGCTACGGATATGATCTCTCTCCGTCTCCGGATGGAAAGAACCACGCTCCTTTCTTCTTCTCAGTTGCCGTACCGGACCGGGAATTATCACGTCACAGCTATCATCGGCAGTAAACGCAGTGCAGGAGAGACAACACTCCGAGGAGAATCACGCCGCCTCTTTTACGAAAATGTAAAAACAAAGAAAGGAGAATTGCTTCCTTGTTCTTTTACCATTAACAAACGCGATATCATCTCCGACAAAAGAAGAGCGCATCAAGCCGCGCGAACGCAGCAAGCTGAATTGGGATGACAAACTGACTTTAGAGTTTAACGGAGATACTTCTCAGCTGACCGAACTAATCATTGAGCGTATAGAAAATGTTCCTACAGTCTTTTTATGCGGTAACTCCACTGTAGTGGATCAGGATAATGAACCCTGGGCCAGTTGGGGGGGACAGATGGTTCCCCGTTTCTTTACCGATAGCATTTGTCTTTGCCAACTATGCCGAATCCGGAGAGTCTGCCAATACTTTCATTGCTGCCGGACGTTTGAAGAAAGCCTTGACGCAGATGAAATCGGGAGATTATATCTTCATGGAATTCGGACACAATGATCAGAAGCAGAAAGGTCCCGGCAAAGGTGCCTTTCTATTCTTTTATGACAAGTCTGAAAACCTTTGTTGATGAAGCCCGTGCCCGTGGAGTGTACCCCGTATTGGTAACTCCTACCCAAAGACGCAGCTTCGATGAAAATGGAAAGATTAAAGATACCCATCTTGATTTTCCCGATGCAGTGCGCTGGCTGGCGGAAAAGGAAAATATTCCTTTGATAGACTTGCATGCCATGACGCGTATTCTGTATGAGGCTTGGGAGTGGAGGAATCCAAGCATGCTTTCGTACACTATCCTGCCAATACCTATCCGGGGCAAGACAAACCTTTGGCGGATAATACTCATTTTAATCCGTATGGTGCTTATCAGATAGCCAAATGCGTTATTGAAGGAATGAAACAAGCCGGATTACCTTTGGTGAAGTACTTACGGACGGATAATGAAGGATATGATCCTGCCTGTCCGGATGCTCGCGAAACTTTTAAGTGGAATGAAAGTCCGTTTACGGAACTGGAAAAAGCCGGACGGTAATTGAGAGAGGTTTTAGGGAACCAACCTCTCTATATCCGGAATCACTATTTCTCCCCGGTGTAACTCCAGCAGGCCGTCTTCTTGCATGCCATTCAATGCTTTCGATACTCCCAATCGTGTATCATTGATGGCATTTGCGAGTTCTTCCATCTTGATTTTCAGTATCTTTTCTCCGGAAGGACGTTCGATGTGGGAGAGGATAAAATCGGCGATCCGCGCTTGAGCTTCTCCGGAACTTTCGTCCACAAACGGTTATAGCACGTTTGTGCCCGGTTACTGATGATATTCATATAGTTGAGGCGGAAAATTTCATATCTGAACAGGTCGTTCATCACAAAATGCCTTACTGATAGTTACGGTATTTACTTCTGTACGAGCTATGTGAGTGGATACGTAAGACGTATTCATGCCGAACAAAGATTGCGGTTCAATCCAGGTATGGTGCCTGAAAATACTCCGTGAAGGTGTAAGAGTTATCTGTGGATGAGGTGGATGAAGCGATTTCCCCGTTCAAGATAAATATTAACTGTCCACATGTTGTTCCTTTTTTTACTAAAGTTTCTCCAGCTTTATGCTTGGTGAAATGTAATTTACTTTTCCCAATATATTAGTGAAGTCCTCATGAGCGAGTCCTTGAAACAGTGGCAATTGGAGCAGGGTGTCATACATCGTTTCCATATCTTTATCAACTTCTTGTTTGAAAACAAATGTAAGCATAATCGCTATGTACCGTAAACACTTTGCCTTTCTTTTTGTTTTTTTATTATTTCTTAAACGTGCTATTCATTCAGGCAATTAAATCTTGTGGAATGCATAAAATCGATTATCTTTGCAAAAAAAGGAGGACACATGTTTGCGCATTCAATTTACAACAAAATGATCAGTGCTTTTATTGTACTGTTCGCATTATCGATATCATTGGTTCTATTCTATCATCATCAATTTGAAGG
>VOFH01001629.1_pt1 | contig 35716 bp, 56 predicted proteins | sample 5384091 | NCBI WGS metagenome assembly VOFH01 (sample SAMN12384727, study PRJNA508395) | human gut metagenome | isolation source: healthy gut G | host: Homo sapiens
CGGTGCTGTCTTCTCCCGGTTATCAAAAAGAGTCATCTGTTCCATCATACTCCTCCCGTCTTGTTTATTTAAAGTGCTCGTCAGGAAACGACTACGGATCTCCAGCTGCTGAATGGGCTTTTCAGCTTCTTTCCATTTATGATCTTATATGCCTTTATCTTGTAGTAGTACTTCTTCCCTTTTTGTCTTTCCAGAGTCAAGGTAGCTGGTTTTAGAACCAGATGTAATGGTGGCAATTTTCTTGTAGCCTCCGCCTGATCGAGTGGATCTGTAAATCTCATACCCGCTGGCAGAAGGAATCTTTGACCACTTGATACTGACCTTTTTTTTGAATAGGATGTCAGTCGTGTAATCTTTCCCTTTTCTACTCCCGCAAAACCGCTTACTTTGTTGGATTCATAGCCTTCATAGATATACTCACCATGAGATATGTACGGTGCAATGTAATAGTAATATTTAGTATTTGCTTTGACGTCATCAATCCAAGATGTGGGATCATCACCAAGGCTATCTCCGATCTCTGTATACTTCCCTTTAAAGATTTTGCGCGGTAAATCGTATAGCCGTCGGCACCTTCTGTAGCGCTCCACGTCAGTTGAATTTCTGTGGAACTCAAGGTCTTTGTTTTCAGTATCGGTTTTCTGAAATTCAAGTATGCGCCATCACCGTAGGTCCACGAGCTATAGACTTCTTCATCGTCCCAATCATCATAGTAATGAGCTCTTACTTTGAACTCATAAACACCTCTTTGGGTCACTGGCATATAGAAACCGTAAAATTCCTCAAATTCAACATAACCTTCATCATCAGTATATTCGTCATAGTAGTGGTATTCATCATCGTCAGCCTCGACTTTTTTAACCAATTCATAGTCAGCCTTATTGGGGTACTTGCAGTACACTTCGTAATAATCCAGGTCATAGTCGCTGATACTTCTTTTGGGCAGCAATGCTTTCTTCCATAAAGCCGTCGTCCCAATCTACCTCGTCCCAGTAGACAAACAATTGGTCATCATCTTCATCTGCATAAATATATGTAGGCGCATCGCCTACATCGGCATAAGACGTCATCACGTTAGCCGGCAGCAGGGTAAATATCAGTGCCATTATCAGTCCGATCACAGGTCGTTTTGTCTTCATACTTCTCCTCCTCAATTGTGTTTCGCAAATTATGACATTAACTTTAGTATAGCACAATTCGAACAGGTTGCATATAGACGGATATGACATCCGCGGCAACACCAAAGGCAATACAAAAGCCACAGCCAATGACTTTATCAGAGTCCATCGGCTGCGGCGTATAATTCATATTTGATGATTATAACACACGCATTCCTTGAAATATATAATCGAAGCGTGTGTTTCAATTTTCTTTTAAAATTGATGTGTTAGCAGGCTGGAGTTGACTTTTGCAAAGTACATTCTTGGCCTTTTGCCTCAGCTTTAGCAATCTCTTTATAGGGCGTACGGCTGTCGCTGGCTCCATTACGCATTTGATGCTGATTTCCCACAAGCTCCGTAACGATTTTGCCGATTTCGGCTGATTCTGCGTAATCGAGCATATCTCCATTACGCATTTGATGCTGATTTCCCACAAACTCCGTAACGATTTTGCCGATTTCGGCTGATTCTGCGTAATCGAGCATATCTCCATTACGCATTTGATGCTGATTTCCACAAACTCCGTAACGTTTTTGCCGATTTCGGCTGATTCTGCGTAATCGAGCATATCTCCATTACGCATCCGATGCTGATTTCTCACAAACTCCGTAACGATTTTGCTGATTTCGGCTGATTCTGCGTAATCGTAACCCTGCAAAAGCACTGCGATAAATCTGCAAGCGGGGGAACGCCAGCATCAATTCTGCCAAGCAGGCCGCAGCTGTTATCTCCCTGGGCAAATATCACGCCTTTGTAATCGCAAGCTGTTTCCTCATCTTTGATAATGTCACTCGATATACCCCGTATATGACGGCGGCAAACAGCAGCACGACGATAAAGCAGATACCCATGTTAACCAGTTCGCCCGATGTAAGTTTACTGTCGTTTGCGTACATCATCATGAAATACAGGAGATACATCATAGCCATACCCACGATGGCAGGCACAGAAAAGACCTTTCCTGCCTGGCTGCGCAATTCTTTGTTCAGGAATTTCGGAGACGCTCCCAGCCGTTTTCAAGTCGTCGAAGACATACCGGTTATTGATGGCGATGGTCATACACCTGGTGTAGCAGATAATCAGAGCAGACAACATGCAGATGATGGCGATGAAGAGGAACATCATCATGAACACGGCAAAAGTTCTCATGAAATCATTTTGATCTAACGTTCTGATCTTTGGCATATATGCCCAAAACTGCCTGAACTCTGAAGAGTCCGGTGGTCAAACGACAGCTTCGTCATCTCGTCTGTGTCGCCCCAGTACACCTCTCCTCTTTGCTCTGCTCCGTATTTTCGCAACGCGGTCATAGTAGGTCTGCAAAGGGGCTTTGTCATCCATAGAGTCGATAAATCCGCGGTAAAGGCTGTCAGCGAACTGATAGTTGTCTCCGGATTTGATGTTAAAAAAAGGTCATCCCTCGATCCACTGGCCGGCAAGTCCCTTTGCCGCCTTAGCATAGTCTTCGTCACTTAAGACATAATACCCCATCTCGCCGGAAAGCATGCCGTATTTGATGACACCGCCAAACTTCACCTTCAGCTGCTCTTTGTCGTCATATTTGTCACCAAAGTTGCCGTGTCATTGGCATAGAGCGCATTGCCGTCGTTATCACCCACAGCCAGGTACTGCCCCTTTGACACAGTGACCTTTTCCCCGGTCATGTGGCGGAACTGGCTGGCGGAGAAAAACCGTCCTTCATTGCTGAACTCTCTGCGTTCTACATGATAATTATTTCCGGAATCCTCAATTTCTTCTTCGCCGTCCATGCCCAGGGTGATATAGGACGTATTCCTGTAATCGTCTATTGATAACCCTCTTTTGCCGCCAGCTCCGTCAGGTTTTTCTCGCTGGCAAAGGTATTGTCAGCGGATAGCGGAAGCTGTAATCGTAAGGCCGACCATTGGTCTCCATGATCTGGCTGCCTCCCATCATCGGAAGGTAGAACATGCCAAAGCAGGCTCCCGCGATAAGCACGGTCACCACCAGCATGTTGTTGACCGTCTGTTTTCCCTGAAACTTCATCATGCTCCTCGAAATGATGCCTTTGTACCGATTCTTATGCGCTGTCCATCCGTTGACGACAGTGTGAAGCAAAATCATGTAAAGGCCAATGAACACCGGTACATACAGCAAATTGATCCAGACGGGGGGCATAGGCCTTGAAGATGCTCTCGTATATGCTGCCGCCAAAATAGCCGGCTACAGCTCCTGCCAAAAAGCAGTACGATACCCAGGATGCCGCATTTTTTACCTATGGGGCGGATTGCTTCATTTTTGTGTTCTTCGTGGATAACGTCTAAGACGTTGGTCCTGCCCAGATAGCGGAACGCCAGGACAACGGCCGCTGCCAGAACCAGTGCCAGGAAAGCCGCCGAAACCCACAGACACTTCATATCAAAGGCCAGGTTCATTTCTTTGCTGTTAACGACCAGCAGGCGAAAGCCCTGCCAGATCAGCCATGCAAAGGGCATCCCCGCAGCCGTTCCGACCAGAGATGAAAGTCCGCTGAGCATCACGGTTTCAGAAAGCAGGATCGGCCGCAGACGTTTTGATGCGCCCAGAGCCATCATCGTGCCGATTTCCTTTGACTTCTTGCGGAAAAACAGCCCTGCCGCATAGATGGTAAAGACCACGCAGCCGACACAGGCAAGAACAAAGATCGCCGTGACCTGTTTCCGGCTGTCTCCGCCCTCCGGCAGCACCTTTAACACTGTGGGCGAAAACATCATGGCCGAGTAAGCCGTAATCAGCATCAGAGATATAAAATTGCAGAACACATAAAGCGTGTAATTCTTGCTGTTGTTCTTTCTTAATTTCTTCTGTATCTCTCTCATCGTCATCATTTTACATCACCACTCATTTCTTTGATTTCCTGCAGCAGCCGGTCGTGGAACTCGCCCTGGCTTCCCTTGTTCTCCATGTTTTTAAACACGTTTCCGTCCTTCAGCAAAATGACTCTGTCGCAGAAAGAGGCAGAAAAGCTGTCGTGGGTCACCATGAGGATGGTTGCCCCCAGTTTGCCGATGGCTTCTTTGAAAGAGTTGATGACCGCTCTGCTGGACTTGCTGTCCAGGTTTCCCGTCGGCTCGTCTGCCAGAATCACCAGAGGATTGTTGATCAAAGCTCTCGCCACAGCGGTTCTTTGTCTTTCGCCGCCAGAAACCTCAGCCGGGAACTTGCCTTTGATGTGATCGATGCCGAAAAGAGTCAGCAGCTTATCGGCTAGCTTTTTCCCCTTCTGCGTCTACACTGCTGTTGATGATCCTAGGCAGCAGGATGTTTTCTCTGATGGTAAGTCCGTCCAGCAGCATGAAATCCTGGAATACGAAACCCAGCTTTTCGTTTCTCACCTTAGCCAAGCCTTCTTCACTCATATCCACAAGCTCCTGGCCGCCTAAAGTAATCTTGCCGTCGTCAAATGGAATATAACAGGAGATGCAGTTGAGCAAAGTGCTCTTTCCCGATCCTGAGGGTCCCATGACCGCCACAAATTCTCCCTGGGCTACGGTGAGATCCACCCCTTTTTAATACCTTGTATTTTTCCTGTCCTACCATGTAGGATTTATGAAGATTTTCACATATAACATTTTTTCATTCTCCAATCGATTTGTCTTTGATGGTATTACCTTAACATAAAAAAACAGGATCAAAAAAGCCATGTCATTTTTCGCAAGATTGGTGTAACGTTTGACACCCGCCCTGCAGACTTTGTAAAATTTGACGCTTTTTGATGTAAAGTTCTGCATTTTTGTGATATACTTTTGTTCAGATACAGATAGAAAGGCAGGTACAACTATGCTGAGAATCGCCTTGTGTGACGACGAAACCAGCGCAAGGGACGCCCTGCGTTTTCAACTAGAGAAGATACTCTTAGATGGAAACGAGGAAATCGTATATGAATTCAACTCCGGAAAAAAAGAGCCGTCAGCTGGCTGGCAAAGCACCCCGGTGAAATAGATCTTTTGTTTCTCGACGTGGAGATGGACGAGATGAACGGCATGGAAGCCGCTACAGATATCAGGAAATTCAATCAGGACCTGATGATCGTCTTTGTGACCGGCTATACCGATTACGTCTTTGACGGATACAAAGTGGGCGCCCTGGATTACATCATCAAGCCGGCGGGCGCGGGCAGAGTGCGGGAACTGATGGAAAGAGCACGCAGCATGACTGCTGACGTAAATGATACGTTCTTTACCTTTCAGAACGCAGACGGAACCTTCAAAGTCAGCTGCCGCGACATCCTCTACTGCTACAGCGAAAAAGCGCCTGGTCCATCTGGTGACGGCACAGAAGGAGTACCAGTTTTACGATAAGCTGGATCATGTGGAAGAAGCGCTCGGTGACGGCTTTGTCAGAATCCATCAGCGTTATCTGGTAAACAGCCTGGCCGTTGCGCATGTGTCCGCGTCCTCCGTCACCCTGGCAGGCACAGAGCTTCCCATCAGCCGCGCCCTCAGGCAGCAGGCGTCCGAAAAACTGGCGCGCGCCATGCTGGGAGGTGATTTCTGATGGGAACTGCCCCTATACATACTTGACAAGCTGGCGCTGTTCGCAGCAGCGTATTTTTGCCATGAAATCCTCCGAATGCCTCCTCTCTATCAAAGACGGCCTTTGGCGAAGAATCGTACTGATCTCTGCTTACACGCTGATTATTACCATGGTTATCTTTGTCGGAGACAGAGATAATCTGCCGCCTACGGTCATTCTTTTTTCATGACTGCTGTCATGATTTGCTACAAAGAGTCCAAACTGCAGCGTTTCACCATCGGACTCATGTTCTGCAGCACCATGCTGGCATTCAACGGGTTTTATGATAACTTGAGCAATCCCCATTGGGGAACCCGCATTATCATTCGATTGATTTTCTGGGTCATACTTTACCTGCTGATCAAACACTTTGCGCCGCCGAAGGACTACGAACTGTCGCCGGTGCTTTTGGCGGCTGATTCTCTTTCTCACCGCCCTGCCTATGGGAATCACCTGTACGTTGGTCATAGTCCCCAATCCCAACTATACCTTCCCTTATTTCATTATAGTCACATGTCTGGTATGCTTTCTCATCTGCCTCATCGCTTTTATCGGCTTGATGTGGGCCATCATTGTCCTGGCTAGGCAGCAGCAGCTGGAGCGGGAGGTTTTGATGAACGATATGAATAAAAGGTACTATCAGGCCATGGAGCAGCAGCAATTTGAGGTACGCAGGCTGCGCCACGATCTGGCCAATCACCTGCAGATCCTGTCTTCCCTGCCTGCAGCTGAGCGAGATGCCTATCTTGCTGAGCTCATCGAAAATCCGGCCATGGACAGTACGCTCCACTACTGCGCAGACAGCACTGTCAATGCGGTACTCAGTGCCAAAGCGCCGGTCATGGAGCAGTCTTCCATCAAATTGGAATGCAAGGCCGACATCACCCGTGAACTTCCCTTTGACAAAGTGGACGTCTGTGTTCTCTTTGCCAACGCCCTCGACAACGCCATCGAGGCTAGCCGCAGCTGCCGGAAGGTCAGCGGTGGATTCATCTGAAAGCCCGCGCACAAAAGGGACTCTTTGCAGTGAAAGTTGCCAATTCATTACCTAAAGAGGCATCGAAAGCTGCAGAGGACACCCTTCCTGCCACGACTAAAACGGACAAAAATCCCACGGCTACGGTCTCAGAAGTATCAGCGAGATCGTCAGCCGTTACGGAGGCAGCATGGAGATCAGAACCGAGGACGACCAGTTTCAGTTATTTCTATACATGCCTATGGAGGATGCGGATGAGTGATTTTTTTTGAACAAGTTTATGATATCGTAGCGGTGATCCCCTCTGGGAAGGTCGTCTCTTACGGGCAGATCGCCCGCGCCCTGGGAAGCCCCCGGTCCGCCAGAATGGTGGGCTGGGCCATGGCAAGGTGCCCGGAGGGGCTGCCTGGCACAGGGTCATCAAAACGACGGCTCTATTTTCAGGAGGCGTCATGGCCGATCTTGCCGGGAGCTCCTGGAAGCAGAAGGTGTTTGCTTTCTTCCTGACGGCAGAGTGGACATGGAAAAGTGCAGGTGGACAGAGTGGTAAACCCCGTTTGGAAACGTTCACTAAAGGGATTCATGATAACACTAGTCGGGCAAATTTCAAATCCGGCAGAAGTGCCATAAATAAGGTCATTTAGCTGCTTTTACGGCAGATTTCTATTTTCATCCGCCCTTCTGGAAAGCAAAATGCAATAATTCATAACATTTACGCTGCAAAATTACGTTTTTGCAAAGTTTTATTATTATATAGTTTTCTTCTCCCTTTGCACATTTTCCGTATGTTGGTTTATTTATCAAAAATAAGCTCCATTTTTTCAAAAAGTGCCATAAATGAGCGGTTTTAGGTACTTTTTATGGCATTTTTGTCCGTTTTACCTGCAGACGCAGATTATCGATATTTTTATTAAATAAAATTTGGCATAGCCGGTATTCACGACTATGCCAATTTTTAATAAGTATAAACTTCCTTTTTTCGTTGTTAGAATATCAGATGAGCCAGTGGGCAGACGATAATCAGGCTGATGATCGTTCTTTCTAAGAAAATTACGAATAATTCCCAAAGTTTTACTGGAAGTTTTGAGCCCAAAATCAGTCCGCCTACCTCTGACAGATAGAGCAGCTGGGTTACGGATACCACTGCGACGATGAATCTCGTCATCACGCTGGTGATATCAGCCGAAGCGATAATGGATGGTGTCAGCATGTCCGTAAACCCTACGATCATGGTCTTGATGCATCCAGTGCCTCAGGAACCTGCAGCAGGTTCAAAAGCGGCAGGAACGGCTTGCCCAGGATCTCGAAGATCGGCGTGTTGTTTGCCAGCGCCAGGGCGATGGTTCCGATTGCCATGACGGAAGGCAGTACCCCCAAACCACATGCCTACAGCATTCTTCATGCCATTTGAGAAGAACTGGCCTGCGCCCTTGTGCTCCTGCACCTCTGCAGTGCCAACGCCGTACCGTACTGCACAGACGACCTGTACTCGCTCGGGATGCTCTCCGGCATGGCCTTGCCCTCAACCAGGTAGGTGTCCTTCTTCAAGGAAAGCGGCGGGATCCTCGGCACGATGATGGCGCAGACTACGCCGATCAGGCAGATCAGCAGGTAGTAGACGCCGAAGTACTGCATCAGGTCCACCTGTGACAACACCACGATGCTGAAGGTGATCGATACGGCCGAGAAGGTCGTAGCGATGACAGATGCCTCCCTTTGCCGAATAGTATCCGCCCTCGTACTGGTTGCAGGTCAGCATGACGCCCAGGGTGCCGTCGCCGATCCAGGAGGTGAAGCAGTCCACCGCTGCACGTCCCGGAATCTTGAACAGGGGGCGCATGACTTTTGTCAGCAGTGCCCCACGAACTCCAACAGACCGAAGTCCAGCAATAGCGGCAGGAGCAGCGCTGCGATGGCAAAGATGATGACCAGCACGGTCAAAAGGTCGCTGAGCACGAATCCGCCCGCACCGCCTTCGGTAAGCATATGCAGGATACCCGTATCGCTGTCCCCCGCGTCAATGCCCAGGTAGGTCACCCATACCAGGACTGCGCCGATAACTCTGATGACGACCCAGATCATCGATGTGGAAAAGTATCGTTCAGAATCGGATGCTCCGTGATGAACTTTGGCTTCGCCAGAGAAATAACTGATAAAATTGGGAAACAGTGATGATGGCTACGCACAGGATCGGAAGGAATCCTCCCAAAGCGCCGCCGATGATATCTGCCAGAATCTTGACACATACCGTCCAGTCACCGTTATACTTTACCGGGATCATAAACAGTATGATCCCGATGATGGAAGGAATCAGAAATTTGGCCATAAGCCCGCTCTTCTTGTTTTCCATAATAGTTCTCCTTCTCTGTAATATCTCCTAGTTGCAGAGGGAGCCTGGATAACCCCTGCTCCCTCTGTCTCTTCAATTATTTAGCAGTCCTGATGGCTTTTGACGACCACTTGGTGTAGTTTTTCTCTCCGCCGATGGTTCTGTAGCCGCGAACTTTGTAGTAATATCTTGTCCCCTTCTTTTAAGTTCTTCTTGTTGTCCATATAAGACTTCTTCGTCTTGCCGATATACTTGTATCCACTATTTTTCTTGATTGAGCGGTATACCTGATAGCCATCGACCTTGTAACCGTAGGACTTCTTCCAATTGATCCTCGTCCTGCCTTTGTAGGCCTTGGAAGTCGCTTTAATCGTTGTGGCTTTTACACCGGCCTTCAATTTCGCATACTTGTCTTCCGGCCCTACAGGATCTTCTGTCTTGGCGAATACAATCTGCAGCTTATCCCCTGTTTTCAGGTTTTCAACCTTGTCCACTTTGCCCAGATCCTTTCCGTTCAATACGACAGATGCAATTTCGTAGCCTTCATCGGCTTTGATCGTTGCAATGGTACCGTCTGCAGACAGATCTACTTTTCCGCCTGCATTATCCTGTATTGTCACTTCCGGTTTCTGCGGTTCTACAGTTGGAGGTGTGACAGGAGTATCAGGAGTTGTAGATGATGCTTTTCCTTCATAAGCAGTTTTGCCTAACATTCTGGAGAAGATGAAATTGCTGATGAAAGCGTATTCGTCTCTCTGGAGGCCTTTATGGGTCAGTGTATTTGCAAAGAGTGCGATATCGAGGTCTCCTTCTTTGTATTCGAAGCCTTGGATGGAACCGTTGAGGTAGGTATTAAACGCTGCCTTCTGTGTATCCGTGATTGTCGGAATGAATCCTTCCGTCGGCTCCGTCTTCCCATCCATCTGCACCAATATGGTTGCATTGTCTGGAACGCTGGAGAAATATCCGACGCCGTATCCATACATGATATCGTCTTTTTTTCTGCGTATGTAGCGTTTACCAAAGTGTCATTCGGATAAGTCACACGGCCCAGACAGTCCATTGCGCCAGAACAGTTTGCTCTCGCAACGCCTGCTACCAAAGTGCTCACATTTCTCGTGGCGGTGCTGCCATAGCCGATGTATGGAGTACCTGATTTTACTGCTTCTAATGCGTTTCAATCGCATTTGCACCGATAACGACGTCTGCTTTATAGGTATTATCCGTCGTATCGAAGTTCATCAGTTCCATTGCAACGCGGTCATAGTTGTAATTGGCATTGCCAACGATGCTTGTGTTCACGAATCCAGAACTGTTTGTACCTGGTTTTTCCTGTAATGAAAATCTTTGGCGCTTTTTGATGACTGTAGCTTTGATTTTTTTGTCTTTGCCATATACACCCGTAGCTGTCAACACGTACTTGTCTGCTACCTTGAGGTAGTCGTCATATGCACAGATGAAGTTCCCCTTTTCTTCACCCTCTGTAATCATCGCTACTTTTTTTGTCAGCCTTGAGTAGTTCATTTACAGCGCTGGTTGAATCTTCGGAAACATTTTCAATGATAACGTCGGCATTTTTCACGCCGTCAAAGGAGGTTCCGAAGGTCTTCTTGTAATTTAATGCGGCTGCATAATCCATCGCAGCGCCGCAGGCCTTCGCAATCGTCTTATACTCAGCAGGTTTTGTCACGGTTTCCATATCAAACCGCGCAGCTCGTCATAGTTATTTGCAGCCTCGGAATAAAGAACCGTCCAATCGTTGATCAAAAGTACCATCGTAAAGCAGTTCATTTGCTACAGAACGCTTCGCCTGATACATAGAGACGATCATCGTGCCTTTCGGATATTTGACCCCATTATATGTGAATTCGGATTCTGTCAAATTCACTTCAACGTCGTTTCTTGTCAGCATTTCCATAAAGTCGATGGCTGACTGCAGATTCTTCTGGTTCTTTCTGTCCATCGGAATGATGTAGCATTCTGGATAGAAGTTTCCATTTTCACCGTCACCCTTAAATTCCGGACGGAAAATATCCGCTTCTGCACCTTCTACGTCATATTGGTCGCAGTACCAAGGGTTTACCTCATCATTGGCATTTTCGTTATTTACGCCTCTCTTGAAGATCTCAGCCTGAGCTTCTAAGTAGCCAAGCTTTTCGTCTGCAATGTATGCGCTCTGTCCCAAAATGCCGTAGCTGACCAGTTGTACTGTATCATCGCTGTAAGCTGGAAGTTCAACAGTATAAGCTACCGTTCCATGAAGCATGGAGAACTGCGGCGTATAGCTTGTGGACATGTCGTCCCAAGGATCCGCCCAGAATGTTTCATCTCCGTTGCCAGTGTACTCAAGATAGTCGCGCTGCGGGGTTACATAACTGTTATATGTCTCGTTGTTGGCAACTGCGGCAATGCCGAGAGCCTCTCCGCCTTTCATCAGATGCTTTGCCAGCAAGTCATACTCAAAGTTCGGTCCGTGCGGCGGATCGCAAGGTTCCACCTGAAATCCTTTGACTCTTCCATGGAATTCTGTAAAGGATACTGGATTGTATTTGCCTATCATCTGCTGCATCTGCCTCGTCTCCGGCGTAGTCTGATAGGAGTTGTCTCTGTTCAGATCATAACCGTTCTGCGCTGTGCGAGTGTTGTAAAGTACGTCCATCGACGTTTTCTTCCGGAACGATGATAAAGAATACATCCTCCATGAGTTTGTCAACTTCTACTTTTTCTGTTTTCTGATTGTAGTATTTATCAAGGTTTACCTTTCCGGAAACGGTTTTACCATCTTTGATATGTCCCAGATAGGTTGCATCATCTTTAATCAAATCTGAACTGCAAGACTGCCTTTGGCCCCTTTTGCACCGTGTTCCTCGTCTAGCTTTGCCTTACCGTCTGCAGTAAATCCAGTCAGATAGTTATACGAAATTTCTTTCTCTGTAACCAGCTTGCGGGCGAAATCCAAGATTCCATCTGTAGCTGCAACTTCATTAGAATGAATGTTTGAATACAGGACAGGCACGCGGATGTCGTTCAGGGAGCCGTCCTTGATCTGCTGCAATGCTTTTTCTGGATTTGATTCGGCCGATTCCACATATTCCAACCATTTATCAACGGATCCTTTTTTATCCGCAACGATCAGATAAGGGATGTCCTGTCCGCCAGATGATTTGCCCATAGATACTTTTTCTACGTACAGATCTTTTTTCTGCAGCGATTTGATCGATGGCTGCATAGACTTCTTCCATCGTGTGATAACTGTGATAAGGAACCACTTTTATAGACGCTTTACCAAGTTCCTTGCCATCCAGAGCTGCGGTAAAATCAAAGTAACCGCAATGTCCAGGAAGGCACCGCCGTTTGAATGGGGCGCACTGTAATCTGGGTTGCCCCACTATAGAAATAGCAGTTCGTTTTGAACTTGATTTTCAATAGCGTTGCGCCGTTATCAGTAACAATTTCCTTCTGCATTTCAGTAAACATAGGTGTCTTATTTTGTGTTTGCCAAGTATCTAATGCTCCGCCGTTTTTCTGATTCGGAAATAGTTCTGCATCCAAATATGGCCGGGATGCATCCCTATTAAGAGACAGGGAAATATCGTCCAGCTTGTCTTCCAAACCGGTAGTGTCCCCACTCAGCGGAATAGAGACGGTTACATTTTCTCTGTCCTCAGAAAGAAATCTGACAGTCTACCTCGTACTTAGAAGCCTTGACCGGATCTGGCTTTGCATCTGCAAATGCCGTCAATGGTAGCGTCAATGAAAGTATCAGAACGACCACGAGGATTCGGATAGATACACTCACGCTTTGACGTTGAGATAAATTCTTTTTCATTTTCTTCCTCCTTAATTTAACAATAGCGATTGTCAGTCAGCGGTTTTATTTCCTCCTTTCTCTCCGCCTTTTGGGAATATTTATCTACTAAACGAAATTATTTAGCGGTCCTGATGGCTTTTGACGACCACTTAGTGTAGATTTTCTCTCCGTCGATGGTTCTGTAGCCACGCACTTTGTAGTAATATCTCGTCCCCTTCTTCAGATTTTTCTTGTTGTCCATGTAAGATTTCTTTGTCTTGCCGATGTACTTGTATCCACTATTTTTCTTTATTGAGCGGTATACCTGATATCCATCGACCTTGTAGCCGTAGGACTTTTTTCCAGTTGACCCTGGTTCTGCCTTTGTAGGCTTTGGAGGTCGCTTTGATTGTCGTCGCTTTGACGCCGGCTTTGATTTTCGCATTTTGTCAACTGGTTTTGTTGGATCCTCTGATTTGGCAAATACGATCTGCAGCTTATCCCCTGTCTTCAGGTTCTCAACCTTGTCCACTTTGCCCAGATCCTTTCCGTTCAATACGACGGATGCGATTTCATAACCTTCGTCAGCCTTAATCGTTGCAACGGATCCGTCTGCAGACAGATCTACTTTTCCGCCTGCATTATCCTGTATTGTAATCTCAGGCTTCTGTGGTTCCACGCTTGGTGGCGGCGTCGGTGCCGGATTATCGGAAGGCAGACCAGTACCTCCGATTGCTGCAAAGCTGTAGGTTGGCAGTTTGCCCTCTGTCAAAGCCGTCGGCGTAAATGCTTCCAACGCCTTTGTCGTCCGCTATGTAAGCTTTTAACTCAGCTATAATTTCTTTTGCATATCCCAGCGCTTCTTTTTTGCAATGCATGTTCAGCGCTGTCGCTTTTTCAAGAGCGAGATCATGGTCATAAGCAAGTATCTTCTGCATATCCTGGTCTATTTCCTTCTGCCGTGCAATCAATTCTTTCTGATATTTTTTCCCAGAATTTCTGAACGCCTGAACCGTATTTTGTTCTCGCTTCAAGAGAGCCTACTTAAGACCTTTGTATTTCCTTTGCCTTTGCACAGGAAGTATAGTTCGTAAAATGTAGTCCTATAAGAATTTGCCTCTGGATTTTTCTTCGTTATAAGTCATGGTGTCAAGACCGATGCTATTTTCTTTGATAGTATCTGTGATAAGTGCATTGTAGCCGGGATGTACACACCGAATTCCGGCGGTGTCAGTGAGAGCCACTGAACCACAGCCAGTTCTGCAGGCATGTCGTGGCGTGTCTCAAAGACATGGGCTTCCAACGTATTGTCGTTTCCGATAGCGACACCATTACCTGTGCCAGAACCGCCGTACTTTTCAGTACCTTCCCCTCTGTAGGCGAGAAGACGAAGGGCTTCATATAGAGTGTAGTTTTTCTCTGGACGAGGCTCTATGAACAAATCCATATACCCCGGTGTCAAGGCGTTTGCAAATTCTTCGCCTCTGAGGTATTGATATCCCTGCCACAGGCGAGTGCTTACGCTGGTTGGTTTCGCAGCATAGCTGTCGGTTACGAGAATCATGCCCTGTGCATCTCTCTTAAGTGTGCCGGCTTCCTCCGCTGTGGCTACAAAGTTTTTAGTCAACATCGTATTTTCTCTGTCAGACACATCAACATTACCAGTGATGTTTGGCGTGAATCCCACCATGTCGTCAGGAGCCTTTACTGCGACGGCATTGTGGCCGCTGAGAGATTGAACGATCCAGGTCTCGTCTTTATCGGAGATCATCGTCATATCTCTGCTTGCCACTCCTATAGTTTCATAAATCTCAATCAGCAGTGCGGCTCCCTCTCGTGCAGTCTTCGCCTGCATGAGGACGACAGACGGGATATCTTCTTCTCTCCCAGGCCGCCGTTGACCATAGGATCTACATTTGTTATCTCCGTCAAAGGTCTGGACAAGCTGACCGATGCCTCTGCAGCTACACCCTTCTCGTTAATTCCGACCTGGGCCATTTCTTCTTCGCCTTCTCCTGTATAGTCTTTGACCAAAGTATAGCGGAAGGTCTTCGCCGGATACGGCATTGTAAAGCCTGAACTTGCCCCTACATACATATCGCCCGGTTCATGGGTCTCTGCCTGTCTGACGGTATAGTTCTTGATATACCTCGTCCAGCCAGAGTCTTCTGATCTGCCTGCAAGCGTGGTGCCGTTGTCTGTCACATCTTTCCCGAAGTAGATTCCCGTGCACCCAAAGGCAATTGTCGCGCTGGAAATTACCAGTGTCGCAGCCAATGCTGAGGATATCAGTAGGCGTGAAATCCTATTCTTTCTCATTTTCTTCCTCCTTAATTTAACAGTAACGATTAATGGCAGTTTTGGGTTCCTCCTTTCACACCGCCTTATTTTGAGAATATTATAACAAATTGCATTGCAATTTGCAATACAATTTGCAATGCATATTTTTTCTACAGTTAGTATTGCATACTTTTCGGTCAATTTGCAATACTATAAACGTACAGGAGGTAATACAATGGTGTTTCAATTAAAACCCGACCGGAAGGAGACCGAAAACAAGACGATACGGTTTCCTCTATCTGTAATAGAGAGAATTGATGAAGTAATTGTCAATCAGGACGTTACATTCTCCAGCTTTGTGATACAGGCTTGCGAATACGCTCTGGAGAATATGGATACAGATGGACCTACGTCCACAGACGAAACAAAAAATTAGGGACAAAAACAGAGGACGCTGCATGAAACTAAAACTCATGCAGCGTCTCTATTTGTGATGATTACTGTCATTTCACGTTTTTTCGCTTTTCAGCATCATTTCTGCACATTTTTCAATCGCCCGCCTTTTGTCCACATCTAGGGGAGGGGGGTATGCAGCCATCATCTTCTACGATAGAGTTAGGTTTTTGATGCTGTTGCAAGGTTGCTCGCGTAACTCGAAGACTGCATCAGCGACCATTCCCCTGCAATATAGCTCTAATTCCTTACAAAATCTCTGTCTATGCGCCATCTGGTTACTTTTATGTGCTGCAAACGTCAATTTTTCCATGGGAATCTACACGAAAAGTAACCAAAATCAGAGATACCCCTTGCAACGGCCTCTGTGAGCAACACAGTTACGCGGAGGATACCCGGATACACCCAAAAAGCGTAACCTTATCGTCATCGCCGAAAGCAGACTTTGCTGTCACTTTGCTCTTGACAGCAAACCGTACTACAAGTATAATACAGTTAAAGAAACCGTACTACGGTAGTAATACAGTTTTACTCTATAGAAAGGGGTGGTCCACTTGATTTCATTTGAACAGTTTTGTATTGAAGACGGCAGCCCTATCTATCTGCAGATTATCAATTACGTGCAGCGGGAGATCGCTTCCGGCGCCATACAGAATAACGACGAGATGCCTTCGAGGCGGGTTCTCTCCGCCCTCATCGGCGTCAACCCCAACACCATACAGAAGGCCTACCGCTATCTCGAAGAAGAAGGCATCATCGAATCCCGCAGCGGCGCCAAGAGTTATGTCAGAATCGACGACGGCCAGATCAAAAAAATCCGCGCAAGGCTTTTAGAAAACGACGTCAAAGCCATCGTCCGCAACATGAAGCAGATGGGCATTTCCGCTGAAGAAGCCCTCGCCCTCATAAGGGACGCCTGGAAGGAGGAAGACTGACATGAAAAATATCTATCCGTATTCGCCCTGGCCGCCCGCGCCACTTTAGGCAAGATCATCCTGCTGATCGTGACCCTCATGGCAGCAGAGGCAGGGATGTTCTATCTGCAGCTCCGTACCACGCAGCATCTTGGAATTTTGGAAGAGATGATAGACAGCAGCCGCGTCTACCTGCTGTTCATCGTCTGCTATAGGCGTCTTCATCATTTTGGAAGCCTTTGCAGGAAAGCAGAAGGGCAGCAATCCCGCTTATATGGTAAACCGCCTGTCCGTCAGCCAGGGGCAGTTTGCAATCGTCTGCTCCGTGTACAACATCTGCTGCCTCACCCTGCTGTTTGCCAGCCAGGCAGCGACCGACCTCGTCCTGGTTCACATCTATACAGAATTGAATACGGCGGACCCTTACGGCCCGGCAGCCTTCCTGGCATTCTACCGAAATGATTTTTTCCACGGACTCCTGCCTCTGGGGGATCTCTACAGCATCATTACCAACGCGATCCTTTTTGATCAGCCTGGGAACTGCCATCGCCTGCTCATCGTGGAAAACGCGGCAGGGCGGCAAAGATTTGCTGGCAGTTGTATTCTTTATCAGTACCGCACTGCTCATTGTCCGCCGAACGATTGAACAATCTGGCTTTTGCAATTTTTCATCCTGACTTTCTCTATTATCGCTCTCGTCATCTCCGCGATCAGGATCAAAAAGGGGTGCTGCCAGATGAAGATTAATTGGAATCTGGAGGCCTATTTTCCAGTCGGAATGCCCTGGCAGCAGGATAGCAAGCTGATCCTCTTCGGCTACGTCGCCAGCAGCGTATGGAGCCTGTATTGCCCGGTACAGATATACCAAAGCTATCAGGATCTCTTCGACAGCGGTAAATTGATTCCCGAGGTGATGATGGCGGATTTTATCCAGTTAGCAGATAACGCCTTCCTTGGCTTCGGCGCCTTGATCCTGGCTATGATTTTACTGGCAATCGCCAATTACCGCTATCACTTCAAAGGGAGCAAAAGTGTTTATCTCATGCGCCGTCTGCCGCAGAAATACGAAATGCTGAAGCGCTGTCTATCCGTGCCGGCGGCTGTCATTTTGCTCACTCGCCACCGCGTTCCTGCTGCTGATGACATACTACTGGATTTACTGCGCGGTCACGCCGAAACAGTGCCTCGCCCCCGGCCAATGGCAGAAACTGATGGGAGGAATATTTTTATGATAGAGATTAGAGATTTGTCAAAGAATTATGGAGCCAAAGAGGCTCTGAACCATATCAATCTGACTCTGCCGCAGGGGGAGATCGTAGGGCTCTTTGGCGAGAACGGAGCTGGCAAGACGACGCTGCAGAAGTGTATTTTGGGATTTCTGCGTCACAAGGGCGCTGTCACCCTGGACGGTGCGCCGATCACCTACAGGAATATCGCCCGCCCTCCTTTGCCACCTGTGAGCACTCCTTCTTCCCGAGTCTGACGCCAAAGGCCCACATGGAGTTTTATCAGATGCACTTTCCATCCTTTTCGAACAAAACGCTTCACGGCGCTGATGGAGTTCTTCGAGCTTCCCATGACACGGCAGCTGCGAAAGTTCTCCGTAGGCCAGCAAAACCAGTTCGAGGTCATCATGGCCTTGTCCCAGGGAGCGGATTACATTTTGATGGATGAACCATTTTCGGGAAACGACGTGTTCAATCGGGAGGATTTTTACAAAGTACTCCTGGGCATTTTGGAACCGACAGAGACGATTTTGCTGTCCACCCACCTGCTGGAGGAGGTGCAGCACTTCATCAGCCGCGCCGTCCTGATCCATCAGGGCAGCATCGCCGCAGACGCCCTTGTGTCCGACTTGGAAGACCAAGGGAAAGACCTGATGACCTTTGTGAAGGAAACCTATCACTATAGGGGTGACAGAGTCAGCAAGGTGCTCTCCACCTTGGCAGAAGATGAGGAAGGCGGGATAAAATGAAAAAAACCATTGCGGCAGCAGTCATGGTTTTCGCCCTGGCTCTGCTGGCGCTCATCGCAATATACTTTTACGTCAATCCGCAGCAGGATCAGGTGGCAATTGAAGAAACTGTTCTCTTCGGCGATACAAAGGCTGCGGAGGGCTTAACATTCACAACCACCGCCTGTGACAGCTGCTCCAGAAAGCTGCTCTGGAAGACGGAATATGTGGTTTCCGAGCAGCCGAAAACCACCACCCAGTTTCAGCGAGTAAAAGATGACGTGTACAGCCCCGATGCCAATCTCGATTATATCGAATTGGAAGAGGATTGCTTTATCAGCAGTTCTGATATTCTGTCAGATGAGATCGTCCGCACCTTGCCAGAGGATCATCCTGTTATCAGCGACGTGGCTTCGCGCACCACCAACGGTAAAACCCGTGAGGAAACTCATAGACTGAGAGAATACTATCAGTATTATCCAGTAAAGCTGTCTATGGATATCTCTGGCATCAATATCGACAAAGCTTCCCTGCACACTGACTATTTCAAAATACCCGTGCCCGCCGATTACTCAATCAAAGTTACTGTAAAAAAGGATGAAAAAGGAAAGATCATCAGATATGAGATGGCACCTGTCCACAGTTATTTCTGAACCAGAAATCGAGGGACTCTTTACAACGAATGGCTGTTTCGTCGCTTTGCCCGACCTGAAATATGAAGCAGACCACAAAAGCACTACAGAGGAAGATGACGATTCATGGCTCTATATGAAGGACCTGAGACTTTCTCAGGCGATGAGGGGCATTCACTTTGTTCCCTTTGTTGCCGAAGAAAATAAGGGGAATAAGCTCCCGCGCCGACTTTGACAATGCAAAGTTAATCGTTCCTCTGCCGTCAACTTCCCAGGTGCTCAGAATGCAGCAGAGCCAGGATCAGAAGAAAATCATCGTGCTTCTTCGCGAGCGCGGCGAACTGGTCTTATCCGTCATCGACGCCGCTTCAAAAAAGGTGCTGCAGAGAACCCCTTTGCAACAGATATCGGCCCAACGCAATATGAACATGATCAAAGAGAAAGACGGCAGGCTGCTGATTGTCGCTGACGATGGTCAAATTCATCTTCTGACACAAGTGAGGAATCAATATCGTATTGAAATTTCAGGCAGCCTCGAACAGGTCGTAAAACGCGGGGAATTCTCTTCGCTGCCTTCCTACTGGTCCTTCGATTACGACGGGGAAAACCTGGCTCTTGCTACCTTTTCCGAGCCCTTTGATGGCCGCTATCCTAACTGCTCTGTCTACGTCTTTCTCTATGGTCAGAGCAAGTTAAAATATGCCGGATATTACAAAAACAGCTTTGAACAAAGAAAATGCAGGCTCGAGTCCGGGTTCGTCGTTGCGCCTGTAATTACCCATAACAAAAAGGGCACACTATTTATTCTTCCGTAGATGGAATCGATGTCAAATTAAACTAAAAAACAAAGAGAGGCTGCCCTGCCAGCCTTCCCCCACAGTGCAGAGTGCCAAACACTCTGCTTTTTTCATCTAATCTAATGATCCAGCATCTCGTGGAAGATTTTACGTGATGCTGCTCGTCGAGAATGATACGTTTCAATATTTTTACGATGTCGGGGTCTTCAATTGTTTCCGCCTGTCTGGTGTATTTATGGATTGCAGCCAGTTCGCTATTGAGGAGCTCTCAATGAGATCCCTAATTCCCTGGGGATATTGGTTATAAGCCGGCGTCCAATAGCGCACTTTTTATCGTCCACACTCCACAGTCTGGGGTCTAAACCCATTTGGCAAGCCAAAGATGAATAGATGTCCAAGTGGTGCATTTCCACAATGCTAATTTTATGAAAGCATTCAGCAAAATCAGCGTATTCCGGTTTTAGAATAACGCTATTATAAAAATACAAGCTGACTGCACACATTTCGGAATTACTGCTTCCAACATTGCTTAACATTGCATATGCATCTTCCAGGTTTCGGCTGTCTGTCTTTATCGGCGGATAAGGCAGATCCAGGTTTACGTTACAATTGAGCTTATATTTCAGACTCATCAAAGGCCTCCTGTTATAGTTTGATTCAGCTCTAAAAACTATTATTACCTTATGTGCCTGCCGCCTAAGTTATTCCCACAGACGTCAATATATGAGACTTATATTCACCGTTCCGGCATCGTAAAAGCCTTCCAGCGCTTTGTTCAAATAATCGTTGAAGGGCTTCATGGCTTTGAAAAATCGTTACTGCCAGGTCGAGAAATGCCTTTGTATCGTGAAGCTGTTCGTCCTCGACGAAGTATTCCACGTACCAGCTTTTGTTCTTCAGATACTCTGCCTGGGGATGCTCTTTTGTCGTACCCCCTCGGCACATTCTTCAGCGCATTGCCTTTGACTGTAAAATACTTGCAGAAAGTCTCATCGCTGATGACTTTTTTCCCATTCTTCCGGGTTTGCGGTGATGTAGTCTCTGACCATGGCGGTAGCGTCCTTGAACATGTCGGCAAATAAACCACCGCCCAAGAAAGTTTCGCCGCCTGGTTTGATCATGATGTAATAACCCACTGGGATCGGCAGCTTGCCTTTTGACGAAATATGAGCGCGGAAAGACGGATTATAAGGGGATTTGTCGTGGCTGAAACGAGTATCCCGCACCAGCTTAAAAGTCAGCTCCTTCGGCACGTTGTGCAAAATTTGATCATCAAACTCCCCGATCCCCACGATCAGATCCTGCAGAAATGCTTCAAAGTCAGCGTTAGCGGCCTTGTACTCCGCCTTGTGTTCGTGATACCACTCGCGGTTGTTGTTCTCTTTCAAATCAGAAAGATAATTCAATATGGTTTCCATTTACATTCCCTCCATTCCTGAACTCTGTATGGTCGAAATCTGCGTGGACTGCAGGAAATCTTTGATGAACTTGTTCAAAGTTTCCGGCGATGCGTAGGTCTTGCAGAAATCAAATCTGCCTGCCAGGTCGTCCACTTCTTCCATGGCGTTCTTCACATCCAAAATCACTTCTTTTTCTTTTGATGAAGTGAACGCTAGATTCTGTGGCTGCAGTCTGTGGGTCTGAATTGCGTAATTGAGCCGGTTTTTACACTTGCATTTTCCCTGCCCATACTCTCCGCAGTAGTTCTCCAGGAATTCCGCCATCTTTTGCGCACTCTGGAAAGCCTCTGGCGATAAGCTTCCCGGCGTAATGCCCAAAATCTCGCCCGCAATGCGGCTGTCCACTTTGAACATGGTTCCCAGGATGAAGATGCACCTGCTCTCAGCGTCAAGACACTGCAGCATGACGTTGGTGCAGGACAGTTTCAGTTCCTCCGCCAAAGGGACTTTTCGATATCCTGTGTCAGATCAGGCAAATCCTCTGCCGCCCCATTTTCGATATCGTAGCCGTAGTATTCAAAACTGAGAGGATGCTGTGCGAACATACTCTTTTGTAATTCTTCAAATGATTTGAAGCGATGCTGAACACCCAGGTGGAAAAAGAGCTTTCTTTCTTAAAAGAAGAAAGATGGGTGATGACTTTGAGCAGGATTTCCTGGGTTGCATCTTCCGCATCGGGAAATACCCCCAGCATGCGCAGGGAAAGATTGAAGACCAGATCCTGTACGCTTGCGATGATCGTTTCCAGTGATTTCTCATCGCCGGAAGTGGCTTTGTCGATCAAAATAGATAATTCTTCATTTGTTTTTATACTCATCATTATTTACCTCCTATAAAGTTAGACAAAGGAAAAGCCTCCTTGTGACAAGAAATTTTATTTTTTATTATAAATGCTGACAGGGTTCTTGTCCAGAAACGATCAATCTGCTCAGTTCCCCGTGTGCAGCAGTGTCAGTCTGTGCATGGCCCTGGTGCAGGCGATGTACAGCAAACTGCGGTCGTAATCTGTCGCATAGGTTTCCTGATCCGCATCCATTATAATCACTTCATCAAACTCCAATCCCTTTGCCATCTGAATAGAAGTAACAGACACCCCTTTTTAAACTGCCCCCTGTCTGGGGAAAGCAAATGCACATGGCAGGTTTTGCTCAGTTTCTCATGGAGCTTTTGGGCGTCTGCGTTGGTCTTGCAAATGATGCCCAAGGAACCGTGGTCCTCTTCTCTGGTAAAATGGTCCGCATGGCGTTCCATCTTCGCAAACTGTTCCGATTTGTCTTCGCAGGAAATAATCTCCACTTCTTCACCGTGACGCTCGATCACTTCGATTGCAGAGTTTTCCATGATACCCTTTGCCAACTCGATGATTTCAAAAGTGGACCTGTAACTTTTGTGAAGAGAGAGGAATTCTGCCTCTTCATAGAGGCACCTCAGATCTTCCATATGAAGCCTGTAGTGAGGATTGAGAGATTGTCCAAAATCGCCCAGGATTGTTTTCTGGCAGGGGAACAATTTGTTGATCACCGCGTATTGAATCGGTGTATAATCCTGCATTTCGTCTACAACCAGATGTTTTGTGATCCTGCTCTCCTTTAAACCGGCAAAAACTCCCTGCAGGTAGAGAAATGGATAGACGTCTGACCACTCCAACGTCTTTTTTTCTGGCAAAGCAAACATCTTTTCCTTACCCAGCCATCTATAGAAATCTTTGTAGATCGCCAAAGTGTTTTTCATCGTCAGCATGGCGTTGAGCCTCTTTAAAACTGCGCTGATTTTGGGCAGTTTTCCCCATGACGTTGTCTGTTTCAAAGCGGTTCAAGATATCGTCGGCGGCCATGGCGAGGCGTTTTTTATGGGGTGTCTGCTGTAGGCGCTGAACCGCTGGTAAATCCATTGTGCTGGTGCAGTAAACTGTCCGAAAGTATAATCCTCCGGCACAAAGATACGATCCGCCAACTGTTCTATATAGCGATCCAACTGGTGGACAAATGCCAAAGTGGATTTGAATAGCGGACGCGCCTGCCCTCTTTCGTCAAGTTCAAAAGGGTCTTTCTCTGGTTCGAAATTGAGAATACCTTCTAACTGTATCCTCGCCAGGTCGTCAAAGCCCAGTTGGTATATCGGTTCCTCACCCAGTTCTGGTACAACGTTAGAAATATAATCCCCAAATACTTTATTTGGGGATAGTATGGTAATATTCTGTGCACGCAGACGGTCTTTGAAGCGATAGAGGAGAAAGGCAACGCGGTGCAAGGCGATGGATGTTTTCCCCGATCCAGCCACCCCTGAATGATCAAAGTGTGCGCCCTGTCATTTCTGATAATTTGATTTTGTTCTTTTTGAATCGTAGAGACAATGGATTTCATCTTCTCATCTGATGGATTGGCAAGTTCTCTTTGCAATACGTCGTCCTGCACATTGGCGGAACTCTCCAGGGCATATTTCATGACGCCGCCTTTGATTTTGAATTGTCGTTTCCGCGTCAGTTCCCCTGTAACTCTGCCTACAGGCGCCTGGTACTCTGCCGCACCCAATTCATAATCATAGAACATGCTGGCAATGGGTGCGCGCCAGTCGATAATCAGCAGTTCCATGTCATAGTTGAAAGCATAGGAGCCGATATAGTACGCTGACGATTCACCTGACTGTTGGTCCTGAAAATCAATTCTGGCAAAGTAAGGAGAATCTTTCAGCTTAGCCAATTTATCCTAACCCCTACACTGAAAGCGCCTGTCCTGTCGACTTGTTTCAGCAGCATTTCGTTCTGAAACATTTCGTGAGGATCGATGTCGCCGCTGTGCTCCACCATATAGCGTTTCGTATCCATGTAGGACTCGTTCTGACGCTGGATGTTCTGTTCCGCTTCTTGTAGGGCTGCTGTCAGCTTTTCATTGATCATCGACAAGTGCTCCAGTTCTTCAGGAAATGGGAAAGAACTATTCTCCATCCTTCGTCCCTCCTTTCTGCAGAACAAATCGCTGGGTCGGATAGCCGAATTCAACCAACAGTTCTGCTTCCGCAAATCCCAGTTTTTAATCTCCTGGCGCTGTCCAGTGTCCGCTTTGTCCCCTTCTCGATACGTGGTGATCGTCAAGTTTTTTCCAGTCACCAGTTCATTCAGCACCTTATCTAAAAAGCTTTTGGTATGCCCTTCTTTTTTGTAGAGCGGATGGCAGGCCATAAAATCAATACTGCCTGTTTCGCTGGTAAAAGCATGATGCCGATGGCTGTTTCCTCGTCCTTGAGGATCAGAGCCTCTTTTTACTTTTGATTTTTTTCCCGCAGCACCTGTCGATATGCTTCCTCCTGCAAATTAGGGAAACCGTCGACCACCAGCTTTTTACCAGTTCCATCCAACAGGGGATGTCCTCCTCCGCAGCAAAACAGATATCATCGCTGACTTCTTTTTCTCGTTTAACATTCTGTAATTCCTTCAAATTCAAATCTTAGCTGCAGCGGATAAAATTCCTCATTTTCCCTATATTTGGCCGGTGGCAGCTTGTACATTCTGGTAAACGCATCCGTAAAAAGCCTGCTGGCTTTCATAACCGGCAAGCAAGGCGATGTCCAGCACCGATTTTTCAGAAAAAATAAGCAGCTTTGCTGCCTCACTCAAACGCCTGCGCTGAATGTAGTCGTGAATTGTCAGCCCCACAGTGTCCGTAAATATTCGATGCAGATGATATTTGGAATAGTGCATGGCTTCGGCCAAAATATCAGATTCAGCTTTTGGGTCAGATGCGCTTCGATATATGCAATTACAGAAGCGATATTTCTTATTTGTTTGTTCGGCATATTCCTCTCTCCTACTGGGCATTTTCCCTTATTCTATCACCAATGTCTCTTTTTATAAACGAAAATCGTAATATGTGATGTGACCAACGCTTCCCTAGCTACATCGGCAAAATAATCTTGTGTTCATTATAACCTAATTTGATTGTCAAGTTTTCATCATTCTTGCGGAAAGAACAGACGAATGATGAAAAATCATTCGTCTGTTTCTTGATAATTATTTATTTTGCTATGCGATTCGCTTTATTAGACCAACTAGAGAAAATCTTCTTTCCTTCTATTATTTTGTACGCTCTAATTTTGTAATAATATCTTTTTGCCCTTCTTCAGTTTTTTTGTATTCGAATAGGTTTTCCAACCGGCTTTTTGTTGTAAAGAACGGTTTCTTACCAAATCCGCTGTTTTTCTTCGTAGATCTGTAAATCTGATATTTCACCCCTTTGACTGTCACATTTGTCGTCCAGCTTAGTTTTATACGGCCTTTATACGCTTTAGATTTTAACTTGATTTTCATATCTTTTATAAGATCAGCGTCACTCTTCTCTTTAGCATCTAACATCACAGCAAAGCTGCTCAATCTGTCAACTTTGATTTTTTGCCATTCCCGCTTCTACTTTTACCTGCTGCTTTTAATCTCACCCTCATGGTAGTGTAAAACAGTTACTGTTTTGCCGTTGTATTCTTTTCCTACTGGTATAGATAAAATTGCATGGCCAGGAAGTTTGATTTTCTTACCATCCTTTGTCAAGTCAATTTCATAGGTTTTCAATAATATCATCTTTTCTGATACGGACTGGAGCATAGCTTTGACACTTTCGTGGTCTTTAGACAATTCCTTAACAGTCAGTCTCATGTCTTTGGTCAGTTCTGCACCTTCCAAACTGACATTCGTATCTTTGTCCACGATTTCCTGTTGCTTATCCTCGCCTCCTCCGATTAATGTGCGTAAAGCCTGTTTGGTATCTATCACTATTTTATCTAGCACAGGCTTATTTTTTTTGCCCCGTCGATTCTGCCATTGGCTTCATTTAAAATTTTCTCAACTTTGACTTTTAGTTCTTTGTCGAGTTTCTCAAGGTTGGCATAACTTCTTAATTCAGCTTTGGCTTCTGCCTTCAAACGGTTGAAAATAACAGAAGGTTCCTCGTCCCTTGCTTCTTTCCACTTTTCGTCATTGTCGAAGTTATCTCGGTACTCATCGATGTAACGCCAAATAATTTGATCCCCTTCATAGATTTTGCATGCTTTTAATCCTATGTCTGGGTATTTTTCATTGACCATGTACTTCCATCCGCTACCCTGTCCATTATGGAATTCCGCTAATTCATAGCCACCGAAGACGTCAGGCGCATTGATAGAGGATACGTAACCGGCAGATGTGCACTTATAAGCGAGTCCCGCCTCTCCAAGCGCTTTTACAAAAGCATCGTACACCGTCGCACCTTTATTGACCTTGACGGCTTTAGTTTTTATCCAGTTCACATAGCTGGCATGTCCGCTACTTCCATGCTTCCAGTCTCCAATCAATCTAAACGATACGGTGATCTCATCATTTTTTGATCTGTAGGCCATCGATTGCTGATATAAGTACGTTTAGAGCTAAGTTTACTTCTTTTTTGGGATACCGCTTTCTCCGCCTGGCTGATTGCGCTTTGAAGTCGGTTCCATGATTCGTCAGTATACTCTCCCTTGGTAATTTTCTTTGCCTCAGCCAGCTTTGCCTCTAAAGCTGTTTTATCTATAGGACGTTCTGTGCCGGCATCATAAATACCTTTTCCATAGCGAAATGCTAGCATCGCTCTATAGCCTGCCAGGCTGCCTTCGATAGAAGCCTTCTCACCGTCAGGAGTATCTGCAAAACCGTCATTCCTGAAGAATAAACGCACGCCGTGGAGCGGATTTCCTAAGTCCTTTTGAAATCTGCTGTCGGTTGTGGCATCTACGTCGCTATGATAAAGACTGATTAGAATATCTGCCGTTGTCTCCAAATTTCCTGTCAAAATATTACTGTCTTTGCGATAATCGCCCCAATAGCCTTGTGGGCAGATTTTTCCAGTCATACTGCCCTGGTCTTCTGCTGCGATCAAATTAATCATCGAACTCAGCATAGATGGCGGTAGTTTTCCTCCATTTACCAATGCCATCATTCCCATAGCCGTTGACTTTGGAGTCATGACAGCAAAGCCGTATTCATTCCAGAACTCACAGATGCCGCCACTGACATATCTATGTTTATTTTTTCTATAGCACCGTATAGCTTCTCACGAATTTGCTTCTGATCTTCCTTCTGTTCCAAGTCTAATGTAAGCAATGCATAAGCCATAGAATTTGTCATGTTTGTAACTGATCCATGACTTGCCGTACCTGTATGCTCTAATGCAGCTACCTGCTTGAGCATATCCGTACCATCCACATCGGACAGGCTGATGCCGTTCTCTTTAAGATATAAACCGGTAAAGAAATAATCTTTTTGCTTCTTCTATCTTATTCTCTTTCACTGCCGATTTTAAAACATCCACATAATCATAGACTGCTGCAGTCGCCTGGTTATCTCTGATAAGAAGATAGGCATTTCGGTAGCCTGGGCACTGTAGGTTTTAAAATCAATCTTTTTCAAATGGTCAGCCGCCGTTTGAGCGATTTGCACGTCATTAGCTGTCAAACCAGGGCGGTTCTGTACCTTGCTTAAATCGTAAAAAGCGATCTTTGTTTTTATAACATCTCTGATAAGAAGATAGCGCCGTATAAAGAACCTGGTTATCCTCAGCAGCGGCGTCTTTTTAAAGTCGTCCATAGGTTTTGTTCGGCCTTGCAGAATCTATCATCAAGGTAAAGTCAATGCCAGCTTCACTCAAAGCGGTCAAAGTCTTTGCACAGGCTGTTACATCGGAAAGATATGCTGCCTGATTTTCTGCCAGCCACGTGACAGCTTTTTCTATTTCACTGTCTTTTCCCTCCATTTGTGAAAAAGCAATTACGGCATTAGCCGTATCAGCAGCATTGGATTTGCCTTGTCCAAATCCACCGTCTGCATTGCTTTTTATCTTGTCCAAAAGTGCTTCCTTTGATATGGACGATGGAATTTTCTGTTCTTTTTACTATTCATCGCCATCAAAATCTGTGCACTTTCGGCCGCTGTAGCTGACGATGCAAGCCCTGCGCCTTCCTTCCAAAGATCTTTTCCGTTGACATCATTAGGATCAATTCCCATCGCATTGAGTATTAATATCGTTTCGGTCCAGGGTGTACAGAGGACACCCCTGTCCTTTCTCAACCTCAGCCAAAAGCCTCTCACTGCATGACTGGCTGACTCCATTTTTCCTGGTTTCTGCGAAAAGTAATTCTCTGTTCAGGTCTGTCTGCTGTAATTGTTCTTTTGCCCATTGGCTCAGAGCTTTTATCTTCTGATCAATTGTCTTCTGGTAATTGAGCGGAGAGTATTTTATCGTCCAAATCAACTGGCTTACCGCACCGGATTTCGACACAGCTCTGACATTTAACTGATTATCACCAATATTAAATTTCAGCGAATACTTACCGGATTCACCCTCAATTGCATTACCGTTGAGGCGTACTGTTAATTCTGCGCCCTCAGCACTTATTGCCGCAATCACTTTGCTGGTTTGTACAGTATCTTTGTCTTTCACCCGGAAATAGTAATTTGGGGCAAAGGTTTCTTCACTTCCCGCAATATCTGACATATCATATAGGGAATTTCTACACTCTTTTACCCGCTTCCAAGAATTGTATGCCATCAATGCCTGCTGCGTAGCCATATGATCTACGTCGCCATTGACCGTATGAGCAAAACCCGATGGCCAAGTACTCCTATATGCAGCTAATGCTGTGAAAACATTCTTCGTTCGGCCTGAAGTAAAACCATTTTCTTTCAAGGTGATATCTTTACCTAGGGATGATATAGCAATGATTGTCTGTGAAATAGCTTCACTGGTTCCGCCCAACTCACATCTGCTGTCCATAGATTCCTGTAGGTATATCAGAGCTTTATCTATTGCCAACTGAATCTCTTTACGATTTTGATACTTGGAAAACGACTGTATAGCCATGGCTGTCATATCAACACTGCTGTTATCACCTTTGCTCAGACCAAAACCGCCGTCTTTGTTCTGAAAGTTCAAGATGACTTTTAAGAGTTTATCTCTATCATACTTCGCACTATTGGACAACTTCGCATCTTTTTGCATCCACTGCAATCAATGCCCAAATTGCTTCGTTTGACCCACTTTCTATGCTATTGCTGTTGACCAGGGCGTTGAGAAAGTCAAAAGCCGTTAAAGGAAGCTGGGTTTCGCCAATGGCATACAGTGCCAGTGCTACTCTCGCTAAATCCGTCGGTTTTCCTCCTGCGTGTAATCTGCCGCTGCTGCCCTTTGCGATTTCTTCTTTTATGCTCTCTTTGTAAGAAGTAATCGCCGCCTCATCGTCTTTGGACAATGAAAATCCTGCTCTTTTCAGCGCGATAATATCCCACTCGTCATTATAGGAATATTTCTCGTGGTCAGATTTCCACCTGTTGTAATATGACTCACAGGAATTTATCCCCATTTCACCAGATTATCTGAATCTGGAGGTTCTTTGCTGCTTTCTGTAACGGTGACAGTGAAGGTAACTGGCTTCCTCCTTCTTTAGCAATTAGCGGCGTGCCCGTCACTTCTACATTGCCCTCAGAAACTGCCGTCAAAACAAACGTCTTGCTGGCATAACGGTCATATTGGCCTCTGCTCTGTTTTATGTTTACGATACCTTCTTTATCATAAGTCCATCTCATTGCCGTTTGGGAGGGCTGGTCCTCTTCATTCTCTCCCTTTGGTTCAAAGATTAAGGGCAGTTCCATGGTTTCCTCTTCCTCCACTGTGAAAGAAGTCTGTCCATCCTTCATCGATACACCCTCTACAGGTTTCTCAAATTTGAATGTGACAACTTTGGAAGCAGTTTTTTCTGTCCGTTATCATTGATTGCGGCGGTGACGGTTACGTCTCCTTCCCCATGTCCGATGAACCCATTACTGTGTGTATCGTGATAATCAGCAACTGCGTCGTCATCGCCAGACCATTCCACCTGATAGCAGCTGCTATTTTCCGGAGATATCTTTAGACCTTCATTTTAAGGCACTTTGGTTGATACCCATATAATTATCTCCGCTGCCCAGAGAATACACCAGGTGATGCATCGACACCGTCTCTGGAAGATCCAATGTTACACTCTCAACAGGCACATAGGTAGATGTTGCCTCAAAGGTCTTTGCGATTCCAAATAGCGTTATCGTGATATTGCCTATACCCGGCTTTTCAAAGGCAAATCCGCCGAAATCCCAGCTTGGGCAAGAAATATACTCCTTGTCAGCAGTCATCGATACATCTTTTCTAACGTTATCTTCTCATTAAAGGGAACATATCGATCAGATCCTTCCAGTTTACCTTTTTATTAAAACATTCTTCCATTGATGTCCTGCAACGGTATACGTGTCAGTAACCTCATCTCCATCAATGTACATCTTAAAGTCTTCCAAAACTGGGTTTGCTGCTTTTATCTGAAAGTTACACAACACCTGGCCCGTAGATTTTACTTTCACTGAAGCGCGAACTGTACCTGGATTATTAACCGACAGTTTACCTGACTGACTGCCAATCCAAATCGGTTTATTCTGCTCCTCTCCGCTATCCCAAGTCGTCGTCCAATAGAGGTCTGCCGCATTGACCGGATAAGAGCCGCAAGAAAAAGGTTCCATCTTCCACTGTCGTTACATTTAGGGTGTCTCCGTCACGAATAATCTCTGTTTCACCCCATGTATTTTTATAGCTTACGGTCGTTGTTCCAGTCAAAACGAATTTAAATTCTTTTTAGCTGTTTTTCCTGCTCTTCACCCTGCTGATACTTAACCGGTATTTCATACATGCCAGTATCTTCAATTGATTTCTCAGCTTTCGCATAAGATGCAGAATTCATATGCAGCCGCCACTCTCCATCTGTACTCTTTTCAATCGTAATACCGTCATAGTTGTCCGTATCACTGCTGACAATAGTCCAATTTTCTCCATCGTCGGCTGGCTCACTTTTAAAAATAAAACCTTCAAAGATCATATTTTCATCGTTATAACCCGACGTCCGTTCTTCGATTCGAATTTCATCATTTTCGTTTACTTCGTATTTTTATCGGTTTCTGCCCCGTATCTTTATCGATTTCCTGAATCCACACATTTACAGGGTTTGATTCCTCCTTTTCATTTTCTGGCCCCGTCGCGTACACGCTTGTCGGAATAAGGGATAGAATCATTAAGATTGTCATCAATAACGCAATTCCTCTTCGTCCTCTCTTTTTTGTCATCATCTTCCTCCTCAATAAAAATTGTATTCCATTTTCTTCTCACAAAATCCTTAGAGGAGGTCTAAAAAACGTGGAAATGACGATGCCAAAGAATCCTATCCGCAAATGTCGCCCACACTGGGCAACGCTTCGTAAAGTGCGTTCCTTGATATTTCCTGCATAATAAAAACCTCTTCTCATCTGAAGAGGTAAAATAATTTTGCTATGAATTTGACTGCACGTTAAAACGCAATTCTTTATCATATCCTCATCCCAGAAGTAAGAATTTTGCTTCACGGCAGGTCTACTGACTTCGCTTCTCTCTTGAAAACGCCTTCTCAGATTTCTCCAATGGCTGTTGTTTTCTCGTCTGCGTTACAGTAGGGGTGACTGTACCGGACTTACACCGATTTCCCTATTATCAGCCGCATAGGCTGACCGTTTTCCATATTCAGTTATGCGAAAAATGAACCTAGTTCATATGTCATTATAAGTTATGTTGATATAGAATGCAATATAATTTTTTTGCACTTTATATTACTATGTATGTAGCTATTATAAATTTTTACGGTGCATACAATTTTCATTTCTCCTTAATTCCCTTGACAAACATCACCTTCACATCTATAATTGAACATAAGTTCAATGTTGAGGTATGCTATGGCACAGATATTAAAAAGATGAAATAAGAGAAAGAATTCTAGCTTCGGCATTAGAAGAATTCTATTGCAGCGGTTACAAAGTCTGCTACAATGCGCGGCATCGCCGCAAAGGCAAAAATACCTACAGGGCTGATTTACTCTTACTATAAGAACAAGGAATCACTTTTTTGATGCCGTGCTCCAGCCCGTCTTGTATGATTGGGGCCAGGTCATGGCTTCGGAAGACATCGATAAGGCGAACCGTGAATCCCGTGGCTTCAGTAAAGCAGAAACAGATTGTCTGATGAATTTATTTGCGCATCGGCAGGAATTCATTATTTTGATGGATAAAAGCGAAGGCACAAAGTACGCTCAGGAAAAAGATCGTTTTATACGGGAAGTTGAGAAACACTTTCAATACAAACATCAAATGACGAAAATGCAGACGACGTCTTCATACACATTGTCGCCAACAACTTCGTGGATGCTTCGATGCAGATGATGTATCACTATAAGGGAAAGGACTGGGCGCTGACTATGTTGTATCAATTATCAAAAAATGTATCTATCGGGAATTGGTCGCTAGACCAGTTCTTTTTTTTATTGAACAATATTGAATTAACGTTCAAAATTGAAGGAGGAGATTTTATGATAACATTATTAGCTGGATTGTTTATTAAAAACAAGGAGGACTTATCCAACCCAAGAGTAAAAAGCCTACGCCGCCTTAGCCAGCATAACCGGTATCTTATTGAACTTGCTTTTATGTGCTGCTAAAATTACCATCGGTGCCTTGAACCATTCCATCGCTATTACAACAGATGGATTCAACAATCTGGCAGATGCCGGTACATCAATACTATCATTTCTAGGCTTTAAGATTGCAGTGTATGGTGGTGGCAGCGTCCATCCTTTCGGTCATGGTAGGATTGAATGGATTATGAGCATTTTACCTCGTGCGCCGTGGTTTTTATGGGAACAGCCCTTGCCCATACTGCAGCTCTAGCCATCACCAACCCGCAAAACCACTGTTCAGTGCTGCAATTGTCATCGTCCTGACGCTTTCTATTATAGTCAAGGGCTATATGTATTTCTATAACAAACGCATTGCCAGAATAGCAGATTCGGAAACCTTGAAAGCCGTTGCAGCAGACTGTATCAGCGATTCCGCCGCTACATTTGCCGTTCTGTCATCCACTATTGTCACCCATCTGACGAGTTGGAAAATTGATGGTTATTGCGGTATCCTGGTATCTCTCTTTATCATCTTTGCCGGCGTAAAAAGCTTATGGGAAGTCCTGGGAAGAATCATGGGGAAAGCCCCCTGATGAAAACTTGCTGCAGAATATCATAGCCTGTGTCAAAGAACACCCACAAGTGGCCGGCATCTATGATCTGATGATTCATGACTACGGCTTCGGTTATTTTTGTCATCTCTATGCATATCACAGGCCGCAAAGGAACACTGTGAGCGACTCAACAGGGTGGCTGAAGAAGCGGCTTTTCTCCTATACAAAAAATATCACTGTGATACGTTTATACAAGTTGACTATCTGATCGAGGATGAGGCATTAGCGGAAAAAACCCAAACAATCGTCAATTCGGCGTTGCAGAAATACGGAGACAGATTGGCCGTGGATCATTTCAGGTTAGTTGAAAGCGGCACTCATATCAAAGTCATCTTCGATCTGCTGTATCCTGCTGACCTGCAGAATCAAGAAGAGGATATCCGCCAGGAAGTTGAAAAAAGCCTTTACGGCCGAAAGCGATACCTATCTGGTGATGATCAAAGGCGTCCTGCGACGAGAGCGTTTCCGGTTACATGGTTAACATCCGTTACAATCTAATGAAGGGAGAAAAACAAATATGGAGTTAGGCAGATCAAAAAGAAGATTATTTGAAAACAATTTTTATGCTTCAAAAGAAAGAAGGCGATGTTTATTCTGTCAATATTGCTCAGTCCATGGGCGTTTCTAAGGCCAGCGTTTCCGTCGCACTGAAACAACTGCGCGGCAAGGGATATGTAGAGCAGGCACAGAATGGAGGTCTAAGACTAAGTCCCCAGGGGTTTTCCATCGCATTGCAGATCTACGAGAGATATGATTTTTTTCGTAAAACTGCTTTTGCAGATCGGCGTCCCTCTTGAAATTGCACGTCATGACGCATGTCAGATCGAACACGATATCAGCAAGGAGAGTTATGAAAAACTGAAGGCTGTATTCCTCTAAACTTGCTATTTTAAAAACCTCCGGTGTCTGCCGGAGGTTTTCTATACTATGCACTTACTTTTTGATGAATATTTCTTTCTTCCATGGAACCTCGTTCCGTCGGAATGCCACATGGCCCAGCCTGTACACGCTGAAACAAGGGTGAAGATCGGCACGATATAGCAGAAGAACTCATAAGGGATAAAGGACGCATCACCTGTGCCCAAGACACCGACAATGGACTGTAGCCACAGACCACGGGATCAATGCCGAACCGTTAATGGCCGTATCGCCCATGCAGCGAGACAATACTTTGCGGTGAATATTCATCTTATCGTAACTTTCTGAGAAAGTCGGACCAGACATGACCGCACCCAGCATCTGATTTCCTGAAACCGCCAATATCAGATAATTATAGATCATAGAAATGATGACCAGTGATTTTGGCGTGTTCATCTTCCTGAGCAATACCTTATCCATAATGACGCTCAACGCTCCCGTCGCCTGAAGGGCGCCTCCCATCATGCAGGCGAGGATAATCATTCCCACTGTACCCATCATCGAGTTGATACCGCCTCTGTTGAGGATACCGTCTACCAAGTCCACACCGGTGTCAGAGATATATCCATTCAGTGCCGTCTGCATCACGTCCATGAGGCTCACATCCTGCAGAAGTACCGCATAGAAAATGCTGAAGATCGCGCAGGAGGTCAGACCCAGCACCGCCGGTATTTTTTAAGACCGCGATGACAATCATGAGGACTGCCGGCAGCAGAGCAAAGATACTGATATCGAAGTTCTGTGCTAAAGTGTGAAGCATCAGCTGGACATTTTCATCCGCTGCCTCACCTGATGCATACTTCATTCCCATGATAAAATAGATGACCAAAGAGATTATCGCGGCAGGCACCGTGGTATGCATCATTGCACCGATATGTTCATACAGATCTACGCCAGTTACACCCAGAACACAGATTTGTACTGTCCGACATAGGAGACATTTTGTCCCCCCACATGAGCCCCCCGCTACGACGGCACCGGCTACCAGAGGCATCGGTACGCCGATACCGATGGCGACGCCGGTTACGGCAATCCCCATGGTAGCGATGGAACCAAAACTGGTACCTGTAAAGATGGACATGACAGCACACAGCAGAAAGGCCATGGGCACCACCAATGCGGGATAATTAATTTCAAACCATAGTACATCAGCGAAGGCACCGTGCCGCCTATGATCCAGGCGCCCACCATGACCCCTACGTCGATCAGGATGATGATGACAACCAGGGTGCCACCATAAATTCTATGATTGGATTCTGCACATCCTGCCACGGTTTTCGCAGGAGCAGACAGGCGATCATAGCCTCAAAGGCTCCCAGGAGCAGCGCCATATTCGTTCCGACACCTGCTCGAATGGTCAAAATAATCGTAGCAAAGACTACGAGTAAAATCAATGCTGCGCCGCCAACGGACAGG
>VOFH01001499.1_pt1 | contig 35711 bp, 30 predicted proteins | sample 5384091 | NCBI WGS metagenome assembly VOFH01 (sample SAMN12384727, study PRJNA508395) | human gut metagenome | isolation source: healthy gut G | host: Homo sapiens
GGGCGTGCTGCTCGTTCTGGCGATTCTGCTGTGAGGCGTCGTCCGGGCGCGTCATGAACGGGTTGCCGTTGAAGAACGGCCGCCGCTGTTGCCCGTGTTCTGATTCTGCTGCTGGGTCGGCTGCGGCTGCTGGGGCGCCGGCTGAGTCGGAGCTCAGCCGTAGGCGCCGTACTCCGGTGCCGGGCGGTACAGCGGCTGCGTCGGCTGCGGCTGCAGCGGCTGAGTCGGTTCGGAAGCCTGGCCGTTCTGAGGTCGGCGCGACAGGCGCCAACGGCTGGGTCGGACGGGTATCCTGCGCTTCGGGCTGTGGCTGCTGCGCGTCGTCGTTCTGCGCGGGCGCTTCTGCGGCGCCCCAGCGGCTCCTCGAATTGCTGATCCTGCGCATCCGAGGTCGTCGGAGCGTGCTGCCGCATTGTCGTTCTGCGGCTGCTCAGGCTGGCCGCCGTTATCGGCGGCCAGTATCCATTGTTGTTGTCAGCCATGTTGTCTCCTTCAGTATCGGCCACGCAGGCCGCGATGAAGGCCGTGCTGCCCGAAACCATGAAGGATCTTGGCGCGCAATGCCTGCTGTCCAACGCGTTCCACCTGTATGAACGACCCGGAGAACAGGTGCTCGACGAAGCCGGCGGACTCGCCAAATTCATGAACTGGAACGGTCCGACGTTCACCGATTCCGGCGGATTCCAGGTGCTGTCACTCGGCGCGGGCTTCAAGAAGACGCTCGCCATGGACGTCACCGGCATGAAATCGGACGACGTGATCGCGGAAGGCAAGGAGCGGCTCGCGTTCGTGGACGAGGACGGTGTGACGTTCAAGTCGCCGCTCAACGGCTCGCTGCACCGGTTCTCCGCCGAAATCTCCATGGGCATCCAGCACAAGATCGGCGCCGACATCATGTTCGCTTTCGACGAGCTGACCACGCTGATGAACACCCGCGGCTACCAGGAACGTTCCGTGGAACGCACCTACCGCTGGGCGCAACGTTGCGTGGCCGAGCACAAGCGGCTTACCGAGGAACGTCTCGGCAAGCCGTATCAGGCGCTCTACGGCGTAGTGCAGGGCGCGAATTACGAGGATCTGCGCAGGCATGCCGCCGAACAGATCGCTTCGCTCGATTTCGACGGCGTCGGCATCGGCGGCGCGATCGAGAAGCGCATCATCGGCGACACCTGCGCCTGGATCTGTGACGCGATGCCGGAAAGCCGTCCGCGCCATGTGCTCGGCATCGCCGCGGTGGACGACATCTTCGCCTGCGTGGAGAACGGCGGCGACACCTTCGACTGCGTGGCCCCCGCGCGTTGCGGCCGCAATGGTGCGATCTTCACGCGCCACGGCCGCTACAACATCAAGCGCGCACAGTTCAAGCACGATTTCGGTCCGCTTGAGGAGGACTGCGACTGCTACACCTGCACGCACTATTCGCGCGCATACGTGGACCACGCGCTGCGCGCCCGCGAATTCAACGGTTTCACGCTGGCGACGATCCACAACGAGCACTTCTTCGTGAAGCTGCTCGACGATATCCGAGCATCGATCGACGGCGGCTATTTCAACGAATTCCGCGACGAGACACTCGCCAAGTTCTACGAGAACGGTTCGAAGGGCTGAGCCAGAGGAGCTGGATGGAAGTCGCGGGGCTTGAGCATTTGCTACGCAAACGCGGCTTTTTGAACAAAGGATGGCTCCATCGTCTGGAGGTCCACAGGGCCTCCTCCCTCCTCGCGTCGCACCGCTTTGTGCATTCGCTTTGCGAATACGGCGGTGCGACACGCCGATTTGTGCCACAGATAGTAAAGGTGTAAATTAGCTGATTGTCTGCGAGCGTGGCGGAATGGTAGACGCGCTGTCTTCAGGTGGCAGTGAGTGTATGCTCGTGGGGGTTCAACTCCCCCCGCTCGCACGGGTCGAAAAGGGCTGGAATCCAACGATTCCAGCCCTTTTGCTTTATCCAAAACGTATGAAATGTGACAAAAAAGTACTAAAAATGCGCCGAAAGCCCAGCTATCTCAGCAGAAACAGACAAACGGACATCCAAACCCAAAACCAGCACCACAAATGTCCGATTCTCCAGAAAACACAATCCGAATAACCAATTCGGCAGAATCGAACACATAGCCACCCAAAACCACACTTCACGTGACCGGTTGGAAAAACAGATACGTAACGCATTGCAGACCAATCCCATGCGTCCGATTCTGAAGAAAAACGAAATTCGCCGTACGACTTTTCCGCGCACGCAATCGCAAGCATTTCCCGGTATTTCACTGTGAGCATAATCGCGGAATGAGCAGGACACGGAAGAGTTGGGTGAAGTGAAAGGTCAAGGTCAGGAGCCCGGGAGGGTTCCGGATGCGGCAACGAACCCGGTCGCCGGTCTCGCTGGATGGTGACGCCGCAGCGATAATCGCACGGCCGGCTGCCAAGCCGCATTACTCCGCGCACAGAACGCGCATTTGCTTAAGGAGTACCGATTATGGCAATGTTTCCGGCTTTGATGAATGACACGATGTTCTCCGATCTGTTCGACGATCCGTTCTTCGAGGGTTGGCGCAACATGGACCGCGCAGCCGCATGCGATCCGAACATGTCCGCAGGCATGATGAGCACCGATGTGCGTGAGACCGACAAGGGCTACATGGTCGACATCGACATGCCTGGCTTCAAGAAGGACGACATTTCGCTGGACCTGCAGAACGGCTATCTGACCGTTTCCGCGCATCGCAACAGCTCGCACGAGGACAAGGACGACAACGGCCGCTGGCTGCGTCGCGAACGCTACGCCGGCTCTTGCTCTCGTAGCTTCTACGTTGGCGAGGACGTGAAGGATTCCGACATTCACGCCAGCTACAAGGACGGCACCCTGTGCCTGGAAATGCCGAAGCCCGAAGCGCAGCAGCAGGTTGAGACCAAGCATCAGATTGCGATTGAAGGCTGATTTTCCAGCTGCCGTACGTCATATTCGCACGTCGTAAGTCACGGTAATCGCTAAGCAAAGCGAAGCCGGACGCCCGTAAGTGGATGTCCGGCTTTTTTGTTTGTCCGCACGCCGCCGCCCGAAAAGCAACGCCCGTCACGGCACTTAACGCACCAAAAACACCATGATGAGAATCATCACGAATCCAACCAAATCGGTCGGTTCGAACACCGCGTCCGTCCATGCCACCGCGGAAATCGTGGCCATCACCGGTTCGCTGGTGCCGAGCATGGTGGCACGCATCGAACCGACGCGCACCACGCCGGCCATGTACAGCCAGAACGCGCCGAATGTGCCGCCGATCACGGTGAACGCCATCAGCCCCACACCCAGCCAATCCAACTGCGGCGCCGTAGCCCACGGCCGCACGAACGGCAGCAGCACAAGCCCGGAAATCAGAAATGCGATGCCGTTGACGGTGAAGTTGCCCCAACGTTCGATGAGCTTGACCGGAAGAAACACCATGGCCGCCGTGGACGCCGCGTTGATAGCGCCCCAAATCAGGCCGACCAACGGCAGTTTCAGCGTGGTGAAGTCGCCGCCGGTCGCAATCAGCACGGTTCCCGCGAAGGCGAGCGCCACGCCGATGCCTTCCCGTACGCCGGGCAGTCGCCGCCCGCGCAGGCATACGACCCCCAAGACGAACAGCAGGTTCAGGCTTTGCAGCACGGTCGCGGTGCCAGAGTTGGTCCAGTTGATCGATTCGAGGTAGGCGACCTGCACCAGCAGCACGCATATGATGGCGGTGGCCAGCAGCCGCGGATATGATTTGCGATCGCGTAGCGCGCCGGTAAGCAGTTTCGGCGTCATGATGGCCGAGCAGGTGAGGAAAAGCACGCCGGCTGCCAGTTCGCGCACGCATGCGATCCACAGCGGCGAGGCATGATACGTGCCCATGAGGATTTTGGAGACGGTGGCGTTGACGCCCCACAGCACGCCGCCGCACAGGGTCATTGCGATGCCGATAATCAGGTCTTTCGGCGTGCGTTCGAACGTTTTTTCCGCCACTGCGGCTCCTTCCCCTTCACTGTTCGCTCATCGCACACCGTACACGCCGCATGTGTCTTGCAGTGGCAGCCGCTCACAGACTGTCCGCGGGCGCGCTGAGGAAGTCGAGAATCTTGTTCACATACGGTCCGACCACCGTGTTCGGCATGGAGAAGATCTCGTGCAACGACTTGCCGTACCGTATTTTTTCGATTGATCCGCCACCTTCGCGCACGCGTTCCACGAAATCGTCCTGCGGTCCGTTGAGCACCCAAATGTCGCGTCCGGCTTGGAACAGCAGCATCGGGGTTTCGATTGCGCCGCACATGTCCGGTTTGAGTATGGCGCGGGACAGCGCCATCGCCTGATGCGCCCATTCGAAGGTGGCCGCGTTGGTCTGGCATGCCACGTCGTCGACGCGCTGCTTGTGGAACCAGCGAACGCGCGCCTCGGACGCGCCCTTATGCTCGTCGAGATCGAGTTCGGGGGAAAAATCGGTGTGACCGAATACGCGCGCTTTGCCGAATCCCAAGCCGCACAACGCGCCTGTAGCGATGCGTGCGATCCATGTCGGCATGCCGACGACGGGGGCGATCATGGGTGCGGACAGCACGGCCTTGTCGAACAGGCTCGGATAGTGTTCCATCACGGCCGCGCCGATGCCGCCGCCCATCGAATGGCAGTACAGGTTCAGTGGCTCGCCGCACGCGTATTCGCGGCCCACAGTGTCGGCGAAGGCTGCAAAATCGGCCACGTACCGACGCCAATCGTCGATCCACACCAGGCTGAGATTGCTCACGTCGTGTGCGGAATGGCCGTGCCCGCGGTGTTCGAGGATGCATACGGAATAGCCGGACAGCAGAAAGTACCATGCCATCTCGCTGTATTTTCGCGCGAATTCGGTGAATCCATGCGAGATGACCACCACGCCACGGAACACGCCCGAAGCGCCGTCCTCACGCAGCGCATCGAATTTGGCCGCGTCGTAACAGCAATAGTGCAACCGGCCGGGTTCGTCCAGTTTGGGCAGCGCGTCGCCGTTCCAGTCAACGGTGGCTGGATCCATCCATCCTTCCGTCATGCAGGCGTCCAGCGCGGGCAGCACCTTGCTTTCCATTTCGGCGTCGTAATTCGCCTCGTCGAGCAGCCTAAGAGTCATGCTTTCATCATACGAATCCCACATGAACAGCCTTCAGAGCCCCACGCTTCGGCTCCACGGATCGAACGCGCCTCCTCACTCGTGGACGCGCTCCCCCGTACAATGTCGGTATGAAAATCATGTCATTGTGTGTGTCATTCGTCATGCTCTGCACCATGCAGCCAGCCGGAACGATGGCCCCTTCCAACGGGAAGGCTGCCATCTTCGCCGACGCGGCGAGAGGAACCGCATCCGCCATCATCGACTGCCCGCCGCCGCTTTACTGGCTGTGTGGAAAGTGAGCCATGCGATGAATCCCACGAAATCCGCAGCTCCCATACCAAAAATCCACCGTGTAGCGCTGGTCGACAACGATCCGCGCGCGTTGGAATCGCTGAGCCTTCTCATCGAAGCGAAGGTCCCCACGGCCTACGTGGTGTGGACGGCCACTTCCGGCGACGAAGCGATCGAACGTTGCCAAAGGAACGACGACAATCTCAACCTGCTTGTATTGGACATGTCCATGGAGGGCTTGCAGGGGCCAGCCATCTGCCATCGGATCCGTCTCATGGACAGGCATCTGCCGATTCTGGGCATCACCAGCTTCTCCATCAACAGCTACCGTAGCAGGCTGATGGAAGCCGGAGCGCAGGGACTGATCGGCAAGGAGGATTCCGATCAGCTGGCGAAGGCCATCGAGCGGCTCTGTGGAGGCAACGTTATGGAGGGATTCGAACCTCCCGCCCTGGCCAACGTGCGCATCAGACGCGAGGAGGAGACCTCACCGCGGCTCACCGTGCGCGAGGAGCAAATCATCTCCCTGTGCGCCGACGGCATGCTGGACAGGGAGATCGCCGAACGACTGGACATCTCCGAAAACACCGTGCGCAAGCATATGCAGGGCATTCTCAAGAAGCTGAACTGCAAGACGGCACGCCAGGCAGTGGCATTGTGGGTAAGATCGCATGCACGCTGAACCCACAAAACCCAGACCCGTAAGCGCCTTCCGCTCCTGGCACAACCATATGCGTGCCGACCATCCGAAACTCTGGCATCCGATCCGCATAACCATCGTGGTCATCACCGTATGGTGGATCCTGTTCTGCCTGCTGCTCGCCCCGACCGACAATCCCGCGGCGATCGTCTGGACCATCATCGAAATCGCGGTGCTGCTGCTGTCACCGTTCTTTCCGAAATCGATGTCGCTGCTGTTTCTGATCATGAGCCAGTCGGGACCTTGGCTCATACCCGGAGCCGACGTCAATTCGCTGCCGGGAATCCTCTACACGTTCGGCATGCTCGCCTACGAAACCAACAACCTTGTGGCGCTGCTGCTGCTCGCTTATTCCATAGGCGACCAGCTGTTCCGTCAACTGGTCCTTGGCACGAGCCGCAGCAATCCCGTGGCCATCATCGCCATGGTCAGCCTGGTACTGATGCTCGGATGCGGTTTGCGATGGAACCAGGCCGTAGCCGGCAGCCGCGCCGAGGCGGAGCAGGCGAAAGCGCGATTACGGGAGATGGAAAGCCGCAGTCACATCGCGGAAGCCATACACGACGCCGTGACGGGAGATCTGTCCGCCGCGGCTTTCGTCGTGCAACGTCGCATCGATGCATTGTCCGGCGGAGACGATGGCGATGGCAGCGCCTCGACGGATGGTGACGACGGCAAGAACGCGGACGAAAGACGCGATGAGCTCGACAAATGGACGCAGGTCAACGATTACATCCTGTCCGCCCTGACCAACGTGCATCGCGTCATCGACGAACTGGATATGGACGTCACCGTCCTTGAGGAGGATGCGGACGGCAAGGCCTTCTCCGACCTGCTCAAAGCCACGATGGCCGGCGGTGACCGGCGTCTACGCGCGCTCGGCTTCGACATCACCTCGATCCTCCATGTGGCGGGCGGTGCGCCAAGCGCCTCCCCCGAGCCTGGCCGGAATCGCCAATGATCTGCTTCGCGAGACCTACGCCAACATCGCGCGTCACGCCCAGTCCGGCAGCAAAGCCGGCCTGTCGGTGATACTCAAGCCGAACGCCGTCGAAATCACGCAGATCAACCAGGCGAGGACCACCGAAACGGATCGCACGCAGCCGGGAGGCCACGGCCTCGCGTATTTCAGCAAACAGCTCGAATCGCATGGCGGCAAACTCGAGACAACGCTGCGCGACGGCGAATGGACGCTGTTCGCCTATCTGCCGATTCCGGTGCCCGAAACCCTGCCACCCCTTGCCGGACACCCCGAATCGTGACTGGCTCCGACGGTCGCGAGAAACGAAAGGGTACTACAAAAGGTGCTGCACAGATGTGGTACACCCTTACTTGCAGGGGTGTTCACGCCATCCTATCTTCTCTATTGAGAAGGGTTACGCGTCTCCCTGTGACCCGACGGATACTTGGCAGTCCGTCGAATCGCAGGGGGACGCGTTCTTTTTTTCTTCGGTTGTATCGGAACGTCAGTTCCGCCGGAACACCGTCAAACCAGCGCGTCGGCGAGGAAGTCGCGCTGCAGCAGCAACAGGTTGCGCGCCACCGTCTCGTCGTTGGTCATGTGCGTGATGCCGTTGAGCGGCAGGAACGTGTGCTTGCGTCCCGCGGCCATCAACGCCTGGCTCAAGCGCAGACTGTTGGCGATCGTCACGTTGTCGTCGGCGAAACCATGGATGAGCATGAGCGGACGGCTGAGCTTCGGCGCGTCCGCGATGATGCTGTTGCGCTCGTATGTGGTCGGATCGAGTCCCAGATACCGCTCAGTGTAATGCGTGTCGTACAGCGTCCAGTCGGTCGGCGGAGCGCCCGCGCAGGCCGCGGCGAACGTGTCGGGCGCGTCCAGCACGGCGAGCGCGGACAGGAAGCCGCCGTAGGACCAGCCGATCATCGCCACGCGGCCGAGGTCGGGTTTCGGCACGGCAACGCCGGTTTTGGTGGCGATCGAGGCAAGCGCGTCGGGCAGCGCGTACACGGCGTCGACCTGGTCCTCAAGCGTCACGGCCTTCATGTTTTCGTAGATCGCGCGGTCCCACTTCGGTCCGCGGCCGGTGGTGCCGCGACCGTCGGCGGTGACCACGATGTAACCTTGGTCGGCCCACCATTGCGCATCCCAATAGAACGATTGGCTTTCCACGACCTGCTGGAAACCGGGGCCGCCGTAAGGCTTCATGAGGACCGGCAACTGGTCGGCATGCGCGTATGCGCTGTCCGCCGACGGCAGGATGACCGCCGCGTACAGGGCGCGTTCGCCGAGGCGGACGAATCGCACGTTCGGCATGAAACCGGGGGTTTCGGCGTGGTTTTCGATCGGCGAAACCACCATCGACATCATGTCGGCGGCGTCGACGCCATCACCATCACCGTCCGTCGTGCGCACGTTCATGCAATGCTGCATCTGCATCGCGGCATCGTCCATGCCACGGCCGGTCACCACGCAACCGTCGCCGGCGCGGCTCATCGTCCACTGTCCGGGAACGTAGGTGAGCGGCTCCCAGTCGCCGTCGTAACGGATCGAGACCACGTCGAAGCTGCGGGCGTCGTGATCGTCCGCGTTGGACTGCCACAGGAACGGCAGATCGGCGGCCGGCAGCAGTTCCGGCGTGCGCTGCACCACGCACAGCACGTCGTCGTCGGTCACGTCGAGCACTTCGCGCACCTGCAGGCCCTTGGGTGTGAATGGCGTGCCGTCCACGGTCAGACGGTTCGTGTCGGCGTCCATGTCGTTCATCGCGCACACGAGACCGCCGTCAGGCGTGTATGCGGGGGTGCCGGCGATCAGGTCGAGCCAGCAGTCGTTGCTATGTTCTTCAAGCACGCGCGTGGTGCCGGGTTCTTCGCCGGGCGCGTATTCGGGGATGGCGATGGAGAAGGTCTCCACTTCGCTGCCGTCCTCGTCGGTGAAGCCGTTTTCCGGCGCGCTCATGGTCACGATAGGCTCGCCCACGTGGACGGCGAGCACCTGGTCGTGCTGCTGAAGCCGGTCCTGCACAAGTAGCAGCGGCTCGTGGCCTTCGGTCCAGCTGACGGCGGCCAGGTATTCGTACGATTCGCGGTCCCATTCCACGTTGTGTGCGATGCCGCCGTAGTAGCAGCCGTCCGTATCGTAGCCGAGTTCCAGCAGCGTCAGATGCACGTCGGCGTTGGCCGTCATTGCCTGCGGATAGCGGCGGGCCTGCGCGGGTTTCGTCGGATCGGCCGGGTCGGCGATGTACCAGGTCTGCTCGTGGGATGCGTCGAAGGTTTCGAAGAGCACATACTTGGAATCGGGCGACCACCAGAAGCCGTCGTAACGGTCCATTTCCTCACCTGCGGCGAATTCGGCGAGACCGATTTTCCATTCGCCTGCTTGCGATTCGGCCGCGTCGCTTTGCGCGTCATCTTGCGTGCCGTCCTGCGTATCGGCAACGTCGTCAGCGTCGTCTTGCGGAACGGACGCGACGATGGACACCGCATCGCCCGCGTCTTCGCCTGCGTCCGTCGTGTCCGACACGTCCGCAAGATCGACGTCCACCAAATACGTGCCGGTCGTATACATGATGTGTCGTCCGTCGGGGCTGATGCGCGGGTTCAGCACCGGCTTGAATTCCGGTTCGTCGATGGCGATGCCGCGCGTCACGCCGGCCGCGATATCCGTCAGGAACAGCTGGCCGTTGATGGTGAACGCCACGCGGTTGCCGGCCGCATCGACCGAATAGCCGACGATGCCGGAACCACCTTCACGCGCACGTTCGCGGCGCGCCTTTTCCTCAGCCGGCACATCCTCGGCGTCGGCGTCAGCCAGCAGCGTACGCGGATCGGCAAGCAGAATCTCGTCGGTATCGCCATCGCTACCGATCACGCTCATCCACAGGGAGGTGACGGTGTCCTCCGGACCGTCCGAACGCAGGAACAGCGCACGCGAACCGTCGCCGATCGCGCGGGCGGAACGTGGCGCGCCGCAGGTGAATCGCAAGGTACGGGCCTTCAGCCCAGGAAACTCATCAATCGCATCATTCATACCTTCCAATCTACCGACCATCACGCACCACTCGCCGCCAATACCCCGGACGCAACCCCCTTCACATGAAATTTTTGCAAGCAAGTAGCCTTCGAATTGGCGCTCGGCAGGCTACAGCGTAGGATAGTCAAGGACAGAAAGGGACAAGTATGAGTGTTCTCGACCGATTTGAGAAGAGCGTGGAAGGCGCCGTCAACGGGGTTTTCGCGAAGTTCGGGTCTAAAGACCTGAAGCCCGTCGACCTTTCCAGCGCTCTGGAACGCGAGATCGACAAAGAAGCCATGCCCGTCACGCGCGATCGCACCGTAGCCCCGAACGAGTACCGTTTCAAGCTCAGCACTCCGGATTTCAACAACATCGTCGAGTGGGGCGCCGAAACGCTCGCCAATGAACTTGCCGACAACCTCACCCAGTATGCGAAGAGCCAGAACTACGCGTTCGTCGGCCCGGTCGTGGTGATCTTCGAAGAGGATCTTGAACTTTCCAAGGGCGATTACCGGCTTTCCAGCGAATCCGTGCAGGGCAACACCGTGCCGGTCACGACCGACGCGCAGACCGAGGATTGCCCGATGCTGGAGATCGGCGAGCACCAGTATCTGCTCACCGAGGAAAAGACCATCATCGGCCGCGGTTCCGATTGCGACATCGTCATCGACGACCCCGGCATCTCCCGTCGTCACATGGAGATCGACGTCACCGACAACGGCAACACCGTCATCGCCCGCGACCTGAACTCCACCAACGGCATGTACGTCGAAGGCCATCATGTTGAGGCGGCAACGCTGCTCGACGGCAACACGATCACCATCGGCCGAACCCGCATCCTGTACTGGGCCTCCTCGCAGGAGCAGGAGTAATCAGCCCCAACCCGGAGAGCCGCCTTTTATGCTCACTGAATTAACGTTTGCGATCCTCAAGTACGGGTTTCTCGTACTGCTCTGGATCTTCGTGGCCTGTACGGTACGTTCGCTGTACAGGGATATCGAAACGTTCAGCCCGCGCAAGTCGCGGGCTCATCGTCGTAAGGAGCGTGCCGCGCGCAAGGCCGTCGAATCGCCTGCGCCCGTAGCCGCCGCAGCCCCTTCGGCAAGCGCCGCAACCAATGCCAAACCAACTCTGCTGGTCATTATCGATGGCCCCCTTGCCGGCAGTTCCGTCCCTCTGACCGGCAACACCATCACACTTGGCCGTTCCGCTTCGAACACCGTGGTGCTGGATGATGAATTCGTTTCCTCCCACCATGCGCGCGTCTACACCGATCCCGCCACCGGCCGTTGGGCCATCGAGGATCTGGGATCCACCAACGGCACCGTCGTCAATCATCAGCGTCTGAACGCGCCGATGATTCTTGGCGCGCGCGTGCCTGTGCGCATCGGTGCGACCACCTTCGAATTGAGGTGACGTTTTTGCCGACTTCCACCGCTTCGCAACAATTGTTCATGTATTCCACCGTCGTCTCCGACGTGGGCACCGTGCGTTCCAACAACCAGGATTCCGCGTTCGCCGGCGAGCATCTCATCGCCATCTGCGACGGCATGGGCGGGCATGCCGGCGGCGACACCGCCTCCACCATCGCCATCCGGTCGCTGGCGCACATCGAACAGGACAATGTTGACGGCGACGTGCAGGTCGTCTCCCATATGATGGCGACTTCCGTCATGGCCGCGCACGACGCGATCGTCGGCAAAGCCAAACGTGAGCGTCGTCTTGCCGGCATGGGCACCACCGTCACGTCCGTGGCGCTGGTCGCCGGCTGCTGGGTATTGGCGCATATCGGCGATTCCCGCGCGTATCTGCTGCACGACGGCCATCTGGTCCGCATGACCAGCGACCACAGCTACGTGCAGCATCTCATCGACACCGGCCGTATCAGCGAGGCCGAGGCGCGCAACCATCCGCAACGCAATGTGGTGATGCGCGTGCTGGGCGATTTCGACATCGATTCGCGCCCTGACATCGCCATCCGCAAGGCGCATCCGGGCGACCGTTGGCTGCTGTGCTCCGACGGCCTGTGCGGCGTGCTGGAAGATTCCACGCTTGAAGAAGTGCTGTCCACCTGCGCCGATCAGGAGGAGTGCGCGCAGCGGCTCGTATCGATGGCGTTGCGTGCGGGCAGCACCGACAACGTCACCGCGGTGATCGCCGACGCGACGCTCGCGCTCGACGCGGACGCGTTCGACCTGCCGCATCAGACGCCGCTGGTCGGCGGCGCGGCCAGCGCAAGCTTGGAAACCATCGCGGACATCGTCAACGAACCGGTCGCTTCCGCCCCGCCTCTGCGCGAAGGCAAACAGTCGCCGGCGGCGCGTGCCGCGGCCCTGCGCAGCGGCAAGGATCCCAACGAGGAGCCGAAACAGCCGGAACAGCGCGTCGCGCAGCCGTCATCGGTCCGCGAAGACAATGGCGACCGTGTCAATACCGATACCGGGGAAATTCCGATTGTGCAGAAGCGCAACGGGCGTATTTCCGCCGATCCGAACGATCCGGAAGTCGCCAAGGCGATTCGCAACGAACATATCGAGGAACGTAAGACGAAACGGTCGCGCAAATTCCGCAACCGCATCATCACCATACTCATCATCATTCTGGTGCTGCTTGGCGTTGCCGGCGTGGGCGTGGGCACCTACCGTTGGAGCCAAACCAAGTACTACATCGGCGACAACAACGGCAAAGTGGCGATTTTCCAAGGCGTGCCGACGAGCATCTTCGGTGCCAAACTGTCACATGCCGTCACCGACACCAATATGAAGACCAGCGATCTGCCGCCAAGCTGGCGCGAACAGCTTGACCAGGGCATCTCCTTCGACACGTACGGCGAAGCGAAAAGCCATACCCGTCTGATCAAAAAGCAGCTGAACGATGCGAAGCGCAAGCAAGAGGCGAGGCAGCAGGAGAAGGCCGAAGCCGAGCGGAAGGCGAAGGACGAAGCAGCCGCCAAGCAGAAGCAGCAGGACGAAGCGGCGAAAAAGGCCGCCGATCAGGCCGCGCAGACCAACAAGTCGGATGGTGACAAGTCATGATCGCAACACGCTTGAGACAGCTTGGCATGCTGCTGTTCAGCATGCTGCTGTGCGCGGTGGCGTTCTTCCAGATGTTTGAACGCACCACGAACGGCTTCCCGCAAAACTATGTGTGGATGCTCGCGTTCGTAAGCGCGCTGTTCCTGACCGCCTGGGGTCTGCTGCTGCGATTCCAGCCGCACGCCGACCAATCGGTCATGTGCTGCGTGCTGGTATTGACGGGCATCGGCGTCACGATGATCGCACGCCTCGACCAAGACACCAAAACCACAGTGGCGTTCCGACAGTTGCTTTGGTTGGCGATCGCACTGGTGTTTGCCAACCTGCTGGTGGTGTTCATGAGGGATTACCGCGTATTGCGGCGATTCTCGTACGTCAGCATGGTGATCGGCATCGTGCTGTTGCTGTCGCCGATGCTGCCGGTGGTCGGTTCCGAACAGTACGGCGCACGCATCTGGGTGAAGATTCCCGGCTTGGGATCGTTCCAGCCGAGCGAATTCGCCAAACTGTTCCTGGCGTTCTTCTTCGCTTCGTATCTGTTCGACCATCGCGACCAGCTTGCCGTCGGCGGAAAGAAGATTCTCGGCATCCAACTGCCACGCATCAAGGATATGGGACCGATCATCGTGGTGTGGATCGTCTCCATGGGCGTTCTGGTCCTGCAGCATGATCTGGGCACGTCACTGATGTTCTTCGCCATGTTCGTGTCCATGCTGTACGTGGCCACCGGGCGTAAAAGCTGGATCGTCATCGGATTCATCGCCTTCGCCGCCGGCGCGGTGGCGGCGGCAAGCATCTTCAGCCACGTCGGCTCGCGTGTGGACGCCTGGCTCCACCCGTTCTCCGCGGCTCAATACAACAAGGAATACGGCGGCTCATACCAGCTCGTCACCGGCATTTTCGGCTTGGCTTCCGGCGGTCTGATGGGCACCGGCCTCGGTCAGGGCCACCCGTCGATCACCCCGATCGCAAATTCCGACTACATTTACGCGGCATTGGGCGAGGAGCTGGGATTGACCGGCCTGATGGCCATTCTCATGCTGTATCTGCTGATCATCGCAGCCGGCATGATCACCGCGATGAAAATCAAGGACGGCTTCGGCAAGCTGCTTGCGTCCGGCTTGGTGTTCACCATGGCCTTCCAGGTGTTCACCGTGGTCGGCGGTATCACGTTGGTCATTCCGCTGACCGGTCTGACGCTTCCCTACATGGCGGCCGGCGGTTCGTCGCTGATCGCAAACTACATGCTGGCCGCGCTGCTGATCGTCATCTCCAATTCCGCGAACAGGCCGGAATCCGAGATCGACAGCGACACATTCCAGCAGGAAGCCGTCAGGGTGTTGCGCGAACGCGAGCGGAACCGTCGTACCGAAATCGCCGGCAATACGCGTTCGGGTGCGGCGAAGGCTTCGGCCATCCCGGCCGTGCGGGCAAGCCATGCGGGCGCAGCCGGGCAAGCAGGTCATGCCGTGCCCGCCAATCGAACCAGCCAAGCCGGCCAGACCGATCAATCCAATCCGACGATTCCGATAACCGGAGTCCTGCCGACGATCGACCAGCAAGGAGCATCGCATGAATAAGTCGCTCCGCCAGCTGTTCACCATCGTGGTGGCCTTGTTCGTCATTCTGGGCATGTCCACCACCATCATCATGGCCATCCGAGCCAACCAGCTCACCAACGACGCACGTAACGTCCGCGCGCTGTACCACGAATACGGCGCACCGCGCGGGTCCATTCTCGCCGCGGACGGATCGGTCATCGCAAAATCCGATCCTTCCAACGATTCGTTCTCGTACCAGCGTTCCTATTCCGCCGGCGAACTGTATGCGCCGGTCACCGGATTCTTCTCCATCAGCCAGCGTGGCTGGAGCGGCGTCGAAGCGTCCCGCAGCTCGCTGCTGTCGGGCCAGTCGGAGCAGCTGCTCTGGCAGCGGTTCAAGTCGCTGTTCACCGGGCAGGAGAACAAGGGCGCCAATATCGAAACGTCCATCGATCCGAAGATTCAGCAGGCCGCATACAACAGCCTCGGCAGCACGGATGGCGCCGCAGTGGCCATCGAGCCGAAAACCGGCCGTATCCTCGCCATGGTCAGCACGCCCAGCTACGACCCGAACCAGCTGGCCAGCCATGACATGAGCCAGGCGAACAGCAACTACGGCGTGCTGTCCCAGGACGCCACCAATCCGATGCTCAACCGAGCCACTTCGCAGCTGTATCCTCCGGGGTCCACGTTCAAAACGGTGGTGGCCGCCGCGGCTTTGGAAACCGGCCAATACCAGCCGGATACGCAGATTCCGGCAGGAGCAAGCTACACGCTTCCCGGCACCGTCACGCAACTGACCAACGCCGTACCGCAGGCCGACGGCGCTGACGGCAAGATCTCCATGGAGGACGCGCTGGCGTATTCGTCGAACACCGCGTTCGCCCAGTTGGGCGTGTCGTTGGGCGACAACGCCGTCTCGTCCATGGCCAAGAAACTTGGTTTTGACAGCCCGATCACCGTGGACGGTTCCGATTACACCGGAACCCCGTGGGTGTCGGTCACGTCGAAGTTCCCCACCGACATCAACGACGACAAGCTCGCATTGGCGTCTATCGGCCAGGGAGACACCGTGGTGACACCGTTGCAGAATGCTATGGTGGCCGCCGCCATAGCCAATGATGGCAAGCTTATGCAGCCCACGCTGGTCGACCGCGTGCGTTCCGCCGACTTGTCGGTCATTTCGCAGACCAAGCCCACGGTCATGTCCCATGCGTTCAGTGCGGATACGGCCAACAAGCTCACCCAGATGATGGAGGCCGTGGTCACCAAGGAGAACACGAATCTGGCCATCAACGGCGTGCAGGTGGCCGTCAAGACGGGTACCGCGCAGATTGGAAACGGCAATACGTCCATCGATGGCTGGGTGATCGGATTCGCACCGGCGGACGATCCGAAGATCGCGGTGGCGGTCGTGGTGCATAACGTGGACCTGTACGGCTCGTTCGCGGCAGGACCGGTTATGAAAGCAATGATGCAGGAGGCGCTGGCAGAATGAAACTGGTTGAAGGACAGCTCATCCACCGACGCTACAGGTTGGATTCCCGCCTGGCCCAAGGTGGTATGGGTGAAGTGTGGAAAGGCTATGACATCCAACTTGGACGTCCGGTGGCCATCAAGGCGCTACGTGGCGATTTGGGCGTCACCCAGGAGGCCAAACTGCTTCGTCTGCGCGCCGAAGCCCATAATTCCGCCAATCTGGCGCATCCGAATATCGCTGCGTTGTTCGAATACTACGAGCATGACGGCATCGGATTCCTGATCATGGAATACGTGCCGAGCAAGTCGCTTGCAGACCTGTACCACGAGCAGAACGGCCCGATGGACCCGATCAAGCTGCTGCCGATTCTCATTCAGACCGCACGCGGCCTGTTCGTCGCGCATTCCCATGGCGTGATCCACCGTGACGTGAAGCCGGCGAACATCATGGTGTCCGATTCCGGCGAGGTGAAGATCACCGACTTCGGCGTCTCCTACTCCACCAACCAGGAGCAGATCACGCAGGACGGCATGGTCGTGGGCACCGCGCAGTACATTTCCCCGGAGCAGGCGCAGGGCAAGCATGCCACGCCGCAATCCGATATCTATTCGCTTGGCGTCGTCGCCTATGAGGGCCTGTGCGGACACCGTCCGTTCACGGGCGCCACACCGGTCGACATCGCCGCAGCACATGTCAATAATCCGGTTCCGCCGCTGCCCGACACCGTCGATGTGCAGTTGCGTGAATTCGTCATGTCGATGTTGGCCAAGGACCCGCTGGACCGTCCGAAGGACGCGCTGGTGGTGTCACGCACCCTGTCCCGCATCGAACGCCGTCTGCTCGACCAGCAGACGCAGCTGGCCGACACGATGGTCGTCTCTTCGGGAGGAAGGCTTCCCCGACGTGTGGTCAGCAAACCCCATATCTCCGTGAGCAATGATTGGAAGGAACAGGGATGAACATCAACATGCCTACCTCTCTGGCCGGGGGCCGTTATCAGCTCGGCCAACTCGTCGGCCGTGGCGGCATGGCCGAAGTGCATGTGGCGACCGACACGCGTCTGGGGCGTACCGTCGCCGTCAAGATCATGCGCGCCGATTTCGCCACTGACAGCATCTTCCTTGAGCGTTTCCGCCGTGAAGCCCATTCCGTCGCGCAGATGAACAACCCGAACATCGTGAACATCTACGATTCGGGCGAGGAAACCGTCACCACGGAAACCGGCGAGATCGAGCATCTGCCGTATCTGGTGATGGAGTACGTCAAGGGTCAGACCCTGCGTGACATCCTCAAGGTGAATGGCGCGCTGAGCCAGCGCGACGCCGAGCAGGTGATGATGGGCGTGCTCAACGCGCTCGAATACTCGCACCGCATGGGCATCATCCACCGCGACATCAAGCCCGGCAACATCATGATTTCCGAGCAGGGCGTGGTCAAGGTCATGGACTTCGGCATCGCCCGCGCGATCGACGATTCCGCGGCCACGATGACGCAGTCGCAGGGCGTCGTCGGCACCGCGCAATACCTGTCTCCGGAGCAGGCGCGCGGCGAAAGCGTCGACATGCGTTCCGACCTGTATTCCGCCGGCTGCGTGCTGTACGAAATGCTCACCGGCCGGCCGCCGTTCACCGGCGATTCGGCGGTGGCGATCGCCTACCAGCATGTGTCGGAAGTCGCCACTCCCCCAAGCACGATCGTGCCGGGCCTGCCGAAGATGTGGGATTCGATCTGCGCGAAGGCGATGGCCAAGGATCGGCAGAACCGTTACGCCACCGCTTCCGAGTTCAAGAACGATCTGCTGACGTTCATGAACGGCGGTGTGCCGATGGCTGCCGCGTTCAACCCGTTGACCGACCTGACCAACATGAAGGCCCGCAAGCAGGCCGAAATGGATGCCGCCACCGTGCCCATGGCGCCGGCGACGGATGCGCCGACGCAGGCGTTCAATCCGGTCACCGGCCAGTTCGAGGCCGTGCCGAATCCGAATGGCGGAGTCGAAACGAAGACCCGTGCGGAACAGCGTGCCAAGGCCGCGCAGGAGCGTAAGAAGAAGCAGATCATCATCGCTTCCGTAATCGGCAGCATCGTTGTTTTGCTGGCCGTCATCGGTATTTTCTTCGCGTTGAACGGGCATAAGAACACTGCGGATCTGGTGTCCGTGCCGGACTTCACCGACACGTCGAACATTTCCCAGGCGCGTGTGGAAGAACAGCTTAAGGCCCTTGGTCTGAAGCTTGACGCCCGTGACGATGCCACGTCCAGCCAACCGAAGGGCACCATCACCAAGCAGAATCCGCAAGGCGGCAAGAAAGTGGCGAAGGGCTCCACGGTCTCCGTATGGTTCTCCACCGGCCCGCAGGCGGTCAGCGTGCCTGACGTGTCCGGCAAGACGCAGGAGGAAGCGAAGGGCATTCTTGAGGCGGCAGGCTTCAAGATCGGCAATGTCATGACCGTGGACAGTGCCTCCATCGAGAGAGACAAGGTGGTGAACACCGATCCGGCCGCGAATTCGAAGCAGACCAAGGGCACCATCATCACGCTGTACATTTCGTCCGGCATGACCAAGATTCCGGATGGTCTGGTAGGCCAGGCCAAGGATTCGGTCATCGCGCAGCTCAAGCAGGCTGGTCTGACGCAGATCACCATCGAAAGCGAGTATTCCGATTCGGTGCAGTCCGGTGCAGTCACCCGCATCGATCCGGGTTCCGGCAGCACCGTCGAGGCGGGAACGGCCGTGACCATCTGGGTGTCCACCGGCAAGCAGCAGGTGAGCGTGCCGTTTGTTGCCAACTCCACACTTGCCGAAGCAAAGAGCATTTTGGAGGCTGCCGGATTCCAGGTAAGTGTCAACGGGCCACAGGATGATGACGCGACCGTCGTGTCGATGTCGCCGAATGGCGGCAGCCAGGCCGACAGCGGATCGACCATCACGCTGACCACCAAGAAATCGTCCAGCGACACGAACAACACCGACACGAACAACAACGGCAACACCAACAACCAGCAAGGCAACTAACAAAATCAGGGGAGGGAGCGGCTCGAAGCCGATCCCTCCCCTTTCTCTTTCCCTCAAAAAACAAAAGCAGCCGAAGGCAGCTCCATAAAGCCAAAGGAGCTTTGCTTCCCGCAGGTCCTGTTCACGACCGTAAGCTTGGCCGAACGGCCTTGAGTGTGTCGTGAACAGGACCTGCGGGAAGCAAAGCGGCGCCGCAAGCAAGCAACACTGCGAGCCAAACAGCAGCCATCACCCATCACTCATTCATCGCAAAAAATCGCAATTCAGCAAGCTCAAAAAAAGAAAACTACTCGCTCACCTTAGGCTGCAATCCAATCGACTTCTCAACCGCGGAATCCTGCCCGCACACCTTCAGCCAGTTGGCCAGCAGACGGTAGCCGTCCTGGGTCATCACGGACTCCGGATGGAACTGCACCGCGTACATCGGCTTGCTGCGATGCTTGATGCCCTGCACGATGTGGTCGCCCTGCGTCCACGCGGTCACCACCAGATCGTCCGGCACGGACTCCGGTTCCACTGCCAGGGAATGGTACCGTGTGGCGACCATCGGGTTGGCGACGCCTTCGAAAATCTCATCGTCGATATGCTCCACCAAACTGGTCTTGCCATGCATGATGGTCGGCGCGTGGCTCACTGTGGCACCGAACACTTCGGCCAATGCCTGCATGCCGAGGCACACGCCGAACATCGGCTTGTTCTGCGCCGCGCACAGGCGAATCATGTCCTCACTAGCGCCGGATTCCGATGGAGCGCCAGGACCGGGGGAAATCAGCACACCGTCGTAGTCGTCGATCACGCCCGGGGTGGACGGGTCGATCGCATCGTTACGTACCACGGTCACTGTGGCACCAAGCGTCTTCACATAGCCGACAATCGTGTAAACGAACGAATCGTAGTTGTCCACGACCAGAATACGTGCGGAATCGGTCATCATGCTCCAATCAACGTTTGAACAGCAGTGTACGTGCGTTCCGTGCCGCAGCAACGTCCGCGTCTCACGCAGCGGCAGCCTTTAGATGGCCGTGTAGTTCGACATCTCCTGCAACATCGGAATAGTCGACGCGGCCCACGGGAACAGCCATTCGAAGCACGATGCGGCCGCTGCGAAAACCAGCAGCAGCACCAGCAGCAGACGGATCGGCAGCACGCCCGGCTGCAGTCGCACCAGGCTGCCGTACAGGCTGAAATCGGCCTTCTTTCGTCTTCCTGCGCGCACGTCGGCGAGATACGGCCATCGCCAGGCGACGGCGGCGGAAATAAATATGATCACGTATGCGGCGAGCGCGCCGAAGATCCACGGTTTCAGCGTATCGATCGACGACAGGAACGACGACTGTTCGTTGTTGACGAATTTGACTGTGCCGTTGGCGTTTTGGGAGGCCAGTTCCTGTGGGATGCCGTCGGAGACCTTCGCCCAGTAGGAGAATTCGGCGTAGCTGATCCAGCGGTGCGTCGGCGTGGAGTATTTCGGTTCGCAGGTGGTCATGGTCAGCATGCGTTTGGTCGGTGTTGCGCCGGGGTTTTCGGGGTTGGCCGCCACCACTTCGGTCTGTGTCGGCAGCACGATTTTGTAGCTGGTGTAGTGGTACACGTACCAGTAATCCTGCGTGCGGACGATGATCGGGTCGCCTTCCTGCAGTTTGTCGACGTCGCCGAGCGGCTGCCCGTAGCCGTTGCGGTGGCCGGCGAATGCGAAGTTGCCGACCTGGCCGGGCATCTGCGAATCCGTGTAGTGGCCGAGGCCGTGCTTGTTGAGCTGTGTCAGGTCCGTGCCTTCCACCAGGTTGCGCTGCCATTGGCTGCCGAATCGCGGTATGTAGATTTGGGCGATGAGTTCGCCTTCCGTGGCGCTTTGCGGCTGTACAGGCGGGTCACCCTGCTGTGCCTTCGCCACGGTGACGTTGCCGGACTTTCCTGGATCGGACCAGGATACGGATTGGCGGGTTTCGATCTGGTTATGCTCCGACTGCACGCCCGTCCACCACATCTGCCATGCGATGTACAGCGCGCAGATGGCGGCGGCGGTCAGCATGAGTTCGGCGAGGATGCCGAGTATCGTCCACAGCGCGCTTTTGGTGCGTCCGCCACGGCTTGCCACATGTTTCATCGATTGTTATTTCCTCTTGCGAGTCGCCGTTCTTGTCGTTTTCGAGCGCTTTCGCATACTGCAACGGCTGCTGCAACGCGTCGGTCGCGTCGAAATGCAGTTTCGTTTTCTCGTCGACCTGCCATCCCAGGCCGAACGCGCTCACGTACTGCTTGTAGATGGACACTTCCTCGGAATCGTCGAGCGCTTTTCTCATGCCCTCCACTGGTCCGATCGCCGAGATTTTGAACGGCGGCGAATACTTCTTGCCTTGCAGCAGCAGCACGTTGCCGGAGCAGCGTACGGCGGAGTTGAACAATACGCGCTGGTCCATGATCTGCATGGATTCGGCGCCTCCCGCCCACAGCGCGTTGACCACGGCTTCGATGTCCTGCTGGTGCACCACGTAATCGTTGATGTTGGCGCTGGATCCGTTGGCGTCGACCATGTTCTCCCATAGCGGCGAATCGTCGAGCGTCACCACCAGTCCCGGGCCTTCCACGGCGGGGAGCATGGTGCCGTTGCCGGCGCTTTCGCTGTCTTGCGATCCGTCGGCGTTCTGGCTGTCGAGTGTTTTGCTCAGATCGTTGACTCTGGTGCTCAGCGCATCGATTTCGGACCGTAGCGAGTTCACTTTTTTCACGCGCTGTTCCACGAGTTCGGCGGTATCGTTGCTCACCACCACGGAACGGTTGACGCGCAGGTTGGTGGACAGCAGGAATCCGGAGAACAGCAGCACGAGGAACGCCGCGACGCCGGCCGCCTTCGACCGTTTCGCGCTGTGCTTTCCGGTATGCTTCGCCATACGCGCCTTTCCAAACCTGCCTGAATCCGCCGGGTTTCACTGAACAATTGTCCTGATTTTGAACAGTTTTACGCCGTGAGTTCGCCGCTTTCGAGTCTACCCACTATTATGACTTTTAGCCTATTAAAGGAGACTATGCTGATGGCTGACGAAGAGCTGCACGAAACCACCGCGGATGACCAGAAGGATCTGCAGTCCGCCGACGACACCGCTGCCGTCGAGGAAACCACCGAAGATGTCGTCGACAAGACTTCTGTTGACGAGGACCAGTCCGACGATGACGATCTCGATATTCCTATGGACCGTGTCGAAGCGGTGCTGAACGCCACCGTTGATAAGGATTCGCTGTCACCGCAGATGCAACGCATGATGAACCGTCAGGCGGAGAACACCCGCCGTGTGGAGGAAAGCATCAAGGGCACCAAGTCCAACCCGCGCTGGTTCGTGCCGCTGTTCTGCGCGCTGATGATCATCGGTCTGGTGTGGGCCGTGGTCTACTACCTGACCACCGATTATCCGATTCCGCACATCGGCGCTTGGAACCTGGCCATCGCGTTCGCAATCATCATGGTCGGTTTCATTATGACCATGTGGTGGCGCTGAGTCGGTTTTCTCCGTTTCACCTATCCCATCGAAGCTTATGTAAGAGACGCCGGGTCCATTGCGATCCGGCGTCTCTTTTATCCGCTTCAACCACTTTACTTACCGCGTCTGCATCGCCCCGCTTCAGCTTTAGGAAAAGCGGTTTCCTGTCGAGTGGAAAGCCGCCGCTTACCCGCCGATTATCTGCTGATTTTTGCCGTCCGAATCAGCACGTGGTCGCCGCCTTGCATGGTGGTGCCGAACAGGTAGGCGTCGCCGCCGTCGGCGAGCTTGAGTTTCTTGCGCAATTGCGGCGCGGTGAGTGGGAAATTACGCACGGCGATGTTGGCACGGTCCAAGCCGGACAGCAATCGCTTCAGCTCCTTCTTGCCCATACCGCCGATCGTTTCAATCGCAAAACCGCGCCCCGGAAAACCATCGACCGGCTCGTCCGATACGAACAGGTGGCTGCTCGGGCCGATCTGCACCGCCCCGAATCGCGCTTCCACCACGTCGAAGCAGCCGGCCTTCATGATCGACGCGTTCGGCTCGTACAGGTAACGCAGCTCGTGCGGCAGCGGCGCGTCCCCGATGCGCAGGCCGCGCGTATAGGCGGCCGCATCGTAGTCGAGCCGCTGATCGTCGTTCACGCAGTACACGTGCGGCGCGCGCGTGTCTGCCGCTGCGGCATCGGACGTTGCCCCGGCAGCCTTGCCGTCCAGCACCAGCAGCAGTTCCTTGCATTCGTTGCCGGTGGAGACGATGTGCACTTCGGCCACAGTGCCCGCGAAATCGTCGACCGCCTTGCGCCAGTCGAGCATCGGCGACAGTTTGATCATCACATATCGCGCCTTAGCCAGCAGCAGATCGCGCAGCGCCAGCGCGTCGGGCGTGCAGTCCTCGATCGCGTAGGTGCGGGCGCCGTGCTCGTCGCGGCGAGCCGGGTCGATGTAGATCAGCTGCGCCGGCTCCATCGCACGTAGGTATTCGACGCCGTCGCCGCACACCATCTGTGCTTGCGTGAGGCCCAGCGCCGCCATATTGTGCGCGGCCAGCTCGCACAGGTGCGATTGGCGTTCCACGTACGTGGCGTGACCAAATTCGCGGGCGAGATATGAGAAATCGACGCCGAATCCGCCTGTCAGATCCGTCATGGTCGCGTCGTTGGCCGTCTGTCCCGCCGATTGCGGCAGAGATCGCAACAGACGTCGGGTGATTTCGGCCTTGTATTGCGCCGTGAACTGCGATGAGCACTGTTCCATGGAAATATGCGCGGGATAGACGATATCCGCGCAGGCGGCCCATTGCGGCAGTTTGTTGCGGGCGATTTGCCAGCCCGCGATCTGGTCGAGCGCGGCCGGCAGGTCGAGGTCCGCCGTCCGTTTGGTTTTGAGCGCCAGGTCACGCACGTCTTCATTGCGATGCGCCTCGGCGAAGGCGCGCGTCACGTCGTTGAGCAGTGGTCCGTCACTCATGGTTCCTCTCCTCTTCTTCGCAAGTATCTGCCATGTCGCACGCATATCGTCGCACGCGTATCCTGCGTCCGTGGCGCATCGGTATTGCGTCCTTGTCGATTGCCTTCGTCATCTTATCTTTCCTGTGGATAACAAGTGGACAAATGTGGATGAATGTGGATAACGCCCATATTTTGTGCCTGAGTCAGCGTCGCACCACGAAATACCGGCGGCGATTTCCCCCATTTTTGTGGGGTGTGGATATCGGTTATCCACAATTTTCACATAGGAAATTCCTTATGTTCCGCCATTTTGTGAATATCCTTGTGGATAATCCACCACGTTATCCCCGACTTACCCACAGGTCTGACCTCACTTATCCACAAAGTTATCCACGGATGTGGAAAACTACGTGTGTGTAGTTCCCGCATTACTGGTACAGAAGTGACATATGCATCAGCGGATTGCCGGCGTTGCATCCCACGATGATCGCCACGACCACCACGAACACCGTGATGCCGTACACCGTGGTGCGCCACGTCAGGCTTTTGCCGCGGAACGCATGCAGGCCGGTGACCAGCAGCCACGCAAGCACGCCGCCGACGATGAATCCGCCGACATGCGCCTGCCATGCAATGCCCGGCGTGATCACCGGCATCAGGAAGTTGATCAGCATCCAAATCAGCATCGAACGAATATCGATGCCTATTCTCCTGTACACCACCAGAATCGCGGCGAACAGGCCGAACAGCGCGCCGGACGCGCCATATGCGGCGGTCATCCATCCCGACGGCGAGCACACGGCCCACACCATCAGTCCGGCGCCGCCGCCCAATCCGGACAGCAGGTACAGCGCAAGATACGGCCAATGCCCCATCATGCGTTCCAGCACGGGCCCCACGCACCACAAAGTAAGCATGTTGAACAGGATGTGCCACAGCGAGGTCGGCTGGTGCAGGAACATCGAGGTGATGAAGGTCCACGGGTGCCGGACGGCCGTGGCGGGCAGCAGCATGCCGGCGTTCACGAACGCGTTGCCGCCTTCGGGCCAGACGAGGAAGAGGACCGCTTCGATGGCCCACACCACAATGCAGATCGCCATGATGGCGGTGGTGATGACCGGGTCGCCGTTGCGCCACCGGTATCGCAGCGATCGGGCGGAGAACAGATCCTTGAACGATGGGGAATCGGGAAACAGACTGAATCGTTGGTATGCCATAGCTCAACACTACCGGCACATGCGGTATTTTCCGGCGCGTAAATCCACCCAATCGACACATTCCACGAATTAAGATAGGGAACAGAGCTGGCTTGAACGAGCAGGTCAGCCAGTGTTTGGAAACCTTGAAAGGAGCCGTCATGGAGAACAAGTCTTCTAACGGTTGGAAGTTCTTCGCACTGCTCTTCGGAGCTTTGCTTGCTGGCGTCGTCGGTCTGTACATCTACAAGCAGCAGAATCCCGACTATGACCCGTGGGAGGAACCGTGGGAGAACAGCTCCTCGCCGGTCGACCTGGGCCTGACCAAGGACGCCGAGCCGGAGGCCGACGCCACTGCCGCCGCTCCTGCCGCTGAGCCGGAAGCCGCCTGATTCTGCCTTTCCCGGCACACCTATGCCGCGTTGGGTTTGTTGCTTCGCCCTGTATCTTGCGATACAGGGTTTTTCTTTTGCTTTTGCGATTGCGATTGGCTTGCGGCCTTCCGTCGTACTGTCGCTGTATTGCCACGTACGTCCGGCACGTACGTTCGGGCACTACCGGCATACGCAATCGGACATGCGAAAAACATACGAAAAGGCCCTTGGAAAATCCCAAGGGCCTTCGTCGTCATCACTTATCCGCCCATTGCGAAACGGACGGAACGGAAGCGATCATGCGTACGTCGGCGATGCCGGCGACGTTTCATGACCGCTTCATAATCACTTGAGCGGACCGGTGTGCCAGATGCGCTCGAGGTAATCCTCGATGGAGCGGTCGGAGCTGAAGTAGCCGGAGTTGGCCACGTTGAGCACGGCCATGCGGCTCCACTTCATCGGATCGCGGTAGGTTTCCTCGATCTGGGCCTGGATGTCCATGTACGCGCGGAAGTCGGCGAGCGTCATGAAGTAATCCTTGTTCAGCCAATCGTTGACGAGGTCCTTGTAGGTGTCCTTGTCGCCGTCGGAGAAGGTGCCGTCGGCAACCATATCGATGGCGGCCTTGAGCTGCGGGTCCTTCTCGTAGTACTCGCGGGACAGACCCTTGGTGTCGTAGCCCTTGGCGTACAGCGCGGAGACTTCCGGCTCGGTCATGCCGAACAGGAAGAAGTTCTCGGCGCCCACGCGCTCACGGATCTCGACGTTGGCGCCATCGAGGGTGCCGACGGTCAGAGCGCCGTTGAGGGCGAACTTCATGTTGCCGGTGCCGGAGGCTTCCTTGCCGGCCTGGGAGATCTGCTCGTCGAGGTCGGTGGCCGGGATGAGGTTCATGGCCAGCTCGATGTTGTAGTTCCACGGGAAGTAGACGTTCAGCTTGCCCTTGACGTCCGGGTCGTTGTTGATGACGCGGGCGACGTTGTTGATCAGCTGGATGGTCTGCTTGGCCAGGTAGTAGCCCGGAGCGGCCTTGGCGCCGAACACGATGGTGCGCGGCATGATGTCGTCGGCGGAGACCTTGCCGGACTTGATGTCGGCGTAGTCGGCGATGACGGACAGGATCTTCAGGGCCTGGCGCTTGTACTCGTGCAGACGCTTGACCATGGTGTTGATCATGGTGTTCGGGTCGATGTCGAAGCCGTACTTGCGCTTGGCGAAGTTGGAGAAGTCGACCTTGTTGGCCTGCTTGACGGCGGCGAACTTCTTGACGAACTCGTCATCGTCGGCCAGCGGGATGAGGCCCTTGAGCAGCTCGAGGTCGGACAGCCACTTGTCGGTGCCGAGGCCCTCGGTGATGACGTCGGACAGACGCGGGTTGGCCAGCTTGATGAAGCGACGAGGGGTCACGCCGTTGGTCACGTTGGTGAACTTGTCCGGGTAGACGTCGGAGAAGTTCTTCAGGGTGACGTCCTTGAGCAGCTGGGAGTGCAGCTCGGCCACGCCGTTGACGTGGGAGCCGCCGTAGGAGGCCAGGAACGCCATGCGCACGGAGTCGCCGGTGTAGATGGCCATGTCCTTGATGGTGGCCTCGTCAACGCCCTTGGCCTTGAGCTCGGCCTCGAACTGGTCGTTGATCTTCTCGATGATCTCGAGGTGACGCGGCAGCAATTCGCCGATGAGCTTGGACGGCCACACTTCCAGGGCTTCCGGAAGCAGGGTGTGGCAGGTGTAGTTGAAGGTCTTGTTGGTGATCTTCCAAGCGGTGTCCCAATCGTAGCCGTACTCGTCCATGAGGACGCGCATGAGCTCCGGAATGCCGATGACCGGGTGGGTGTCGTTGAGCTGGAAGGTGATCTTGTCCGCGAAGGTGGTCAGATCCGGCTTGTCCTGGCCCGGGTAGAAGACGCGGATGGCGTCGTGGATGGAGGCGGACACGAAGAAGTACTGCTGCTCGAGGCGCAGAGCCTTGCCCTGCGGGGTGGAGTCTTCCGGATACAGGATCTTGGAGATGTTCTCAGCCTCGACCTGCGGCTTGACGGCGTCCAGATACTCGGACTTGTTGAAGGTGAGCAGATCGAACTCGTCGTAGCTCTTGGCGGTCCACAGACGCAGGGTGTTCACACGGCCGGAGGCGTAGCCCGGAACCATGTAGTCGACCGGGACGGCGCGCACGGACCAAGCCGGCTTCCAGACCTTCTTGCCGTTCTCTTCGACGACTTCGCCGCCGAAGGAGACCTTCTGGTCGCGGTTGTAATCGATGTGGCCCCACGGCTCTTCGTTGGCCAGCCAGTAATCCGGGGTCTCGATCTGCTTGCCGTTCTCGTCGAATTCCTGCTTGAAGATGCCGTACTTGTACTGGATGCCGTAACCGAACGCCGGCACGCCAAGGGAGGCGAGGGAGTCGATGAAGCAGGCGGCCAGACGACCCAGACCACCATTGCCGAGGCCCGGCTCGTATTCGGCGTCGATGATTTCCTGGGCGGAGAATCCGAGGTCCTTGACGGCCTTGTTGAACTGATCGGTCAGGCCGGCGTTGAGCAGCGCGTTCTCGAGCTGCTTGCCCATGAGGAACTCAGCGGACAGGTAGCCCACGGCCTTGGTGTTGCCGTTGACCATGTCGGCCTGGGTCTTCATCCAGGAATCCACGAGATGGCGACGCACTGCGGCGGACGCGGCAACGTACACGTCGGCCGGCTTGGCCTGCTCGACGGTGACGCCCTGGGTGTACTTCAGCTGATCACGAATCTCGTCAGCGAACTGTTCCGCGGTGACCGCGGACTTCGGTGCGGTAATTTCAGTCATTGATTGACTCCCTTTGACGGATACTCTCCAGGAACATTATGCCTTACTTCAGCGTCCTTGCATTTGCGGCCGCATGAACACTAAGTAACATCATGCATACGTTCTCATGTACAGCATACTACGTAATCATAAAAAGACGAAATTCCCAGCAATCGTAAGCCGGCATTCGTTTGCAAAAAACATTGCAAAAACTGCAAACGCAACGCATGGCGCCCATTAAGCGAGGGTACCACAATCGCAGGAAAATCGCCCCTCAAACCCCTATTTAGTTACGACTACATCGTTTGCAAAGTTCCATCATAGTCGTTTGCGGGCTGCACAATACCGGTATGGCTGTCATACGAGAACAAGACTTGGGCAAAGGACGCGCCGCCTTCGAACAGTGGCAGGACGCGGCGCACAACATTTTCAGCGAGCAGCTGCCGGCCGATGACGACGCCGCTTTCGATTTCCGGCTCAACTTCTCGCCGCGTCTGCCGCGCCAGCTGTGGGCGATGGCGGTGCGCTACTCGCTATACCTGCTGGAAAAGAAGGCGCCGGGCGAAGGCGTGGAGGTGCGCGTGGCACCGTGGGGCGCCATCAAGATCCTCGACGGGCCGGCGTCCGATCCGCACAATCTCACGCCGCCGGACGTCATCGAACTGGACCCCGACGTGTGGATGAGGCTCGCCACCGGCATCACCAGCTGGAACGAGGAAAAGGACGCCGGGCGCATCACCGCCGTCGGCGAACGCGACGATCTGAGCGGGTTGCTGCCGCTGGCATAGGAATAGATCGCGGCGCGGCGCGACCGGCGATGGTTGGCGGGACGAGCACGACAATCGCCCGACAATCGCAATCGAAATAATAAAAAATGGCCCGCGGTCGAAACCACGAGCCATTCGTTGAAAAAATCTGTGCAGTCAGTCCTGCTTCTTCGGCTTCAGCGCGCTGGGCACCGGCATCGGGATGGGCTTGTGCGGCTTCGACGCGGCCTTTGCCGCCGGAAACTCGCCACTCGTGGCCTTCGCCGCGGCTTCCGCGGCCCACTTGGCGTATTCGTCAAGGTCATCGGCGGAATCGGAAGACGTTTGGCCGTCCCCAACGGTCTCATCTTCGGCGTCCACATCGTGAGAATACTTGGCTTCGATATCGGCAAACGGGTCGAAGGAACCAGAACCGGGCTCCTGCGCACCGAGCTCCTTGGCAAGCTCATCGTAATCGGTGTCGGTGGTCAGGTACTTGAGCTTTCGGGCTATTTTCTGCTGTTTGGCTTTCTGACGTCCGCGGCCCATCTGACCCCCTGAAATTACTGTGCTATCAATTCATCAAACAAGAGAGTACCACTTATTGCGCATTATTTCGTTGTCGGCTCAGACTTTTACGATAAAATCGTTGATTTTCTTAAGAAAAGGACACATATGACGGACGAAACCCAGGAGCAGCAGATCACCGCTGTCGGCAATGAAATGAGCGCGAGCTTCCTCGCCGCAAAGAAGCGTTCCGATGAAATCCTCGCCGCAATCGAAAAGAATCCGGGCAAGTTCACCATGCTCACCGGCGACCGTCCGACCGGCCGTCTGCACATGGGCCATTACTTCGGCACGCTGCGCAGCCGCGTGGAGATGCAGAACAAGGGCGTGCACACCAACATCATCATCGCCGACTATCAGGTGATCACCGACCGTGACACCACCGAGCACATCCAGGACAACGTGCTCAACCTGATCCTCGACTACATGGCCGCCGGCATCGATCCGGAAAAGACCATGATCTACACGCACTCCCTCCGTGCCGGCCGAAAACCAGCTCATGCTGCCGTTCCTGTCGCTCGTCACCGAGTCCGAACTGCACCGCAATCCGACCGTCAAAGCCGAGATGGAGGCTTCCGGCCACGCACTGACCGGCCTGCTGCTGACCTACCCGGTCCATCAGGCCTGCGACATCCTGTTCTGCAAGGGCAATATCGTGCCGGTGGGCAAGGATCAGCTGCCGCACATCGAATTGACCCGCACCATCGCCCGCCGCTTCAACGAGCGTTACGCCAAGAAGAACCCGGTGTTCCCGGAGCCTGACGCCATCCTGTCCGATGCGCCGGAGATTCCGGGCCTCGACGGCCAGAAGATGAGCAAATCCCGTGGCAACTCCATCATGCTGAGCGCCACCGCAGCGGAGACCGCCAAGCTCATCAAGAAGAGCCGCACCGATTCCGAACGCAAGATCACCTTCGATCCGATCAACCGTCCGGAGGTCTCCGCACTGCTGACCACCGCGGCGCTGACCACCGGCCGCGACCCGAAGGAAATCGCCGAGGAGATCGGTGATTCCGGCGCTGGCGCACTGAAGATGTACGTGGTTGAATCCGTGAACAACTTCCTTGCCCCGATGCGCGAACGCCGCGCCGAGCTGGCCAAAGATATGGATTACGTGCGTGACGTGCTCGCCGAGGGCAACAAGAAGGCCAATGCCATCGCCAACGAGACGCTGGAGCAGGTGCGCGACGCCATGGGCATGCGCTACTGAGCGCGTTTGAGCCGTGCGGCCGTCGCACGCTTACGTGTTCGCACGTTCACAACGAGAAATGGGTCGGGAACCACATCGGTTCCCGACCCATTTCGCTTACAAATGGCGGATTACGCCTTCCGCCGGATGCCATCCCGCTTAGATCTGCGAGCGCTTCTCCCCTGCGGCGATTTCGGCGGCCACGAGGTCGTCGTCCACGTGGCGGTCGTCCGGATCGTCGAGATAGTGGTCGAATTCGTGCAGCACTTCCGCGCTTGGCGCGGGCGTGAGCAGCGAGACCACCACGATGAACAGCAGCGAGACGATGAACGCCGGCAGCAGCTCGTAGATGGCGAAGATGCCACCGAGCGGCTTGACGAGGTTGTGCCAGATGAGCACGGTGGCCGTGCCGGACAGCATGCCCGCGATCGCGCCGTACTTGTTGGTGCGCCTCCAGTACAGCGAGGTGAGCATCAGCGGCCCGAAGGATGCGCCGAGGCCGGCCCACGCGTACGAGACCACTTGGAAGATCGAGGAGTTCTGGTCGAACGCCACCACGATGCCGAAGATGAACATGACGAGCAGCGTGATGCGCGCCACCATCATCACCTGGCGGTCGGTGGCCTTGCGGTGCAGCAGTCCGCGGAAGATGTTCTCGCCGACGGCCGAGGCGCCGATGATCATGTACGAGGACGAGGAGCTCATGGACGCGGCGAAGATGCCGGACACGACGATGCCGCACATGAAGCTCGGCAGCAGCGCCTGCGACACCACGATGAAGATGTTCTCCGCGGCCGCCTGCGTGGCGAACTGCGTCGGCATCATGGCACGGCCGACCAGGCCGATGCACACGCCGCACGCCAGCGAGATCACGCACCACGTGGTGGCGATGATGCGGGATTTCTTGATTTCCTCGGAACTGCGGATGGACAGGAACCGCACGAGCACCTGCGGCATGCCGAAGTAGCCCAGGCCCCACGCGAGCATGGAGATGATGGTGATGATGCCGTAGTCGGCGGGCGCGCCGAACATGGCCTGTCCGGCCTTGACGATCTGCTCGCCGGCGTCGTTGAGGATCGGCGTGGCCACATGCGTGCCGTCGAGGAATCCCGGAATGCCCTTGAGGAAGGCGACGGTGTTGTCGATGCCGCCGGCGGACGCCACGGAGCCGATGAACACCACGGCCAGTGCGAAGAACATGAGCAGGCCCTGGATGAAGTCGGTCACGACCACGGACAGATAGCCGCCGATGATGGTGTACGCGAACACGATGGCGGCGCCGATCACCATGGTCAGGTGGTAGTCCCAGCCGAACAGCGTGGAGAAGAGTTTGCCGACGGTCACGAAGCAGCTGCCGACGTACACGCAGAAGAATACGAGGATGATGAGCGCAGCGATGGTGGAGACGATGTTCTTCTTGTCATGGAAGCGCTTGGAGAAGAAGTCCGGAATGGTGATCGCGTCGCCGGCCACCACGGAGTAGCGGCGCAGACGGCGTGCGACGAGTTTCCAGTTGAGGTACGTGCCAAGCGCCAGACCGATGGCCGTCCACATTGGGTCGGCCGCGCCGGTGAAGTAGGCGACGCCCGGCAGGCCCATAAGCAGCCAGCCGCTCATGTCGGAGGCTTCCGCGCTCAATGCCGTCAGCCACGGTCCGACGCCACGCCCACCCGCGAAATACTGTTTGGTGGAGGAATTGGACCTCTTGGAGTAGATGAAGCCGATGGTCAGCATGGCCGCGAAGTACAAGACCATGGCCAGCAGCACCCAGAAATCTTTGGTTACCAAGTGTTTTTACCCTTCTGCAGGTTATTAAATGTCGTAGCGCCAGGATTTATCGGTCACTACTCGTGCCATCGCCAGGCCGATCGGCAGGCAGATGATCACCATGAACGCACGGAACGCCCAATCGAGCGCGTTCAGCGTATCGAACTGGCCGAGGTGGAACATGGCCTGGTACATATACAAACCGGGCACCATGATCACAATAGACGGAACCGTCAGGCAGATGCGCGGATATCCCAAATGCGGAGCAAGCAGGCCGTGGCGCACCGCCGAACGCCATGCGGAGGCGAGCAGGCCGGCAAGGAACGCGCCGATGAACGCGCCGGCTTCCCGCGGGCACGCCCAAGTCGACGATCTCCAATCGCAAGGTATCGGTGATGGCGCCGATGGTGGCTGCGACGAGGCACATGCGCTGCGGCGAATTGAACATCACGGAGAAGCCCCACACACCGATGAACGCGAACAGCATGCGCAGCAGGCAGTTGATGACGGGGTTCAGTCCAAGCGGCTCGAATCCTTGCGGATTCAGGTGCACGATTGAGGCGACCATCCATCCTGCCAACGTGGCCATCAGGATGATGCACAGCACGTAGGTGAGTCGTTGCACGCCTGACGGGAAGTCGATTTTCGCCATATCGAGCCCGCCGGTTATCAGCGGGAATCCGGGGATGACGAACAGCATCGCGCCGATATACGCGGTGTCGTGCTGCAAGGCGATCGGATCGAACAGGCCGATCAGTCGCAGCATGCCGGTGCATGCCAGCGCGGCGACGGCCACGCAGACGAACGTCACGAAGAATTGGTTGAGATGGTGGGCGAACAGGCGGCGACGCAGCCAGTGGCCGAGGCCGGCGCCGACGAACGCGCCGATCATGTCGTACGGGCCGCCGCCGAGCAGGAACACGAAGGATGCGCAGGCGCAGGCGGACGCGAGTCCCGCGAAGGCCGGCGAATACAGCGGTTTGCGACGTTCGATCATGTCGAGTCGCTCGTGCGCCTGCCGTACGGTGACGCCTTGCGATTCGCCCGCGGCTTTCCCGATATGGTCGAAATGCTCGGCATATTCCTTCGGCGGCTTGTGCCGACGATTCTTCCGCGACTGTTCCGCGGCCGAATCGCCATTGCTACGTCCGGCCGCGGCCGCCGCCTCGATATCGCGCATGTGCAGCGGACGTGCGGTGGAATCGCCTTCCTGCGCGCGTTCCGTGACCATTTCCAGTGCGTCGAGCACGGGATCGTCGGAACCTTCCTGGTTCTGCTCGGCCTTCTGCCGTTCCTTGAGCTGCTTGGACAGTTCGGCCGACACCTGCTGCTGGAGGAGCGTCCGCGTCTGGGCGGCTCCGACCTGGTGGAGAACGAGCGCCATATGCTGCAGGAGATCGACGCCCTGGTGCGTACGAGTCCCATCGCGCTCAAGAAGCCCACGCCGGTCGAGGAAGCCGATACCATCATCGACATCTTCGATAACACGCTGTTCGACGTTATCCCCGTTATCTATCGTCGTTTTGACGATTGGGTGCTGGGCGACAAGGCCGGTACTGTGCCGCCGCTGTGCCCGGCGTTCTTCCATCCCGGCAGCTGGATCGGTTCCGACCGCGACGGTAACCCCAACGTCACCGCCAAGGTGAGCCGTGAGGTCGCCGCCAAGTACTTTACGCACATGGTGCTCAAGCTCGAGGACAAGTGCCGCCACATCGGCCGCAACCTCACGCTCGAGGCTACCTACAGCAAGCCGTCGGCCGAGCTCATTAACCTGTGGAACCATCAGGTCGAGATGAGCCCTCGTTACACGGCCCGCGCCGAGCTGATCTCCGAGCACGAGCCGCATCGCGCCGTCATGCTCGTCATGGCCGACCGCCTGAACGCCACCGTCCGTCGTATCACCGACACCATGTACCACAGCGCCGACGAGTTCCTGGATGACCTGCGCGTCGTCCAGCGTTCGCTGGCCGCCTGCGGTGCCGTCCGTGCTGCCTACGGCCCGGTCCAAACCATCATCTGGCAGGTCGAGTCCTTCGGCTTCCATATGGTCGAGATGGAGTTCCGTCAGCACTCCGTGGTGCACGCCCGCGCCCTCAAGGATATCCACGAGAACGGTATCCATGGCGACCTGCAGCCCATGACGCGCGAGGTCATCGATACCTTCCGCGCTATCGGCTCCATCCAAAAGCGCTACGGCAAGAAGATGGCGCACCGCTACATCATCTCGTTTACCAAGAGCGCTCAGCATGTGGCCGACGTCTTTGAGCTGGCGCACCTGTCCTTTGCACACGAGGAGGATGTCCCCGAGCTCGACGTGATCCCGCTGTTCGAGCAGCTCGAGGACCTCGAGGGCTGCGTCGACGTGCTCGATCAGATGCTTACGCTGCCCGTGGTGCAAAAGCGCCTTGCCCAGACCAACCGCCGCATGGAGGTCATGCTGGGCTATTCCGACTCTTCCAAGGATGCCGGTCCTACCACGGCCATGCTCGCGCTGCACTCCGCGCAGGAGCGCATCGCCAAGTGGGCAGAGAAGAACGATATCGACCTGGTGCTCATGCACGGTCGCGGCGGTGCCGTGGGCCGTGGCGGCGGCCCGGCCAACAAGGCCGTGCTGGCGCAGCCCAAGGGTTCGGTCAACTGCTTCTTTAAGCTTACCGAGCAGGGCGAAGTCATCTTTGCCCGTTACGGCAACCGCACGCTGGCTCAGCGCCATGTTGAGTCCGTTGCCGCCGCAACGCTTTTGCAGTCGGCCCCGAGCGTCGAGAAGACCAACACCGAGACCACGCAGAAGTTCTGGGATATGGCCGAGAAGCTTAACGCTGCAAGCCACGAACGCTATCTGGACCTGCTGAACACCGAGGACTTTACACCGTGGTTCTCGACCGTGACGCCGCTGACCGAGGTCGGTCTGCTGCCGATCGGCTCGCGTCCCGCCAAGCGCGGTCTGGGCGCCAAGTCGCTCGATGACCTGCGTACCATCCCGTGGATCTTCAGCTGGAGCCAGGCGCGCATTAA
>VOFH01003147.1_pt1 | contig 35699 bp, 37 predicted proteins | sample 5384091 | NCBI WGS metagenome assembly VOFH01 (sample SAMN12384727, study PRJNA508395) | human gut metagenome | isolation source: healthy gut G | host: Homo sapiens
CGGGCGCCCGTCTTTTTTGCAGAGCGGAACCACCGGCGCGCACGCCGATGTGCTTCGCCGGGTGCGCCGGCAAAATAATTTACAATTTCGCACTGGATAGCGGGCGCGTGTTTGTGGTATGCTATGGGGCACAAATCGAACAAGGAGGCGCTGGACATGTGTACGGCGGCAACATATCAGACAAAGGACTTTTATTTTGGACGCAATCTCGATTATGAATTCCCCTACGGCGAGGAGGTCTGCATTGTACCGCGCAGCTTCCCGATTCCGCTGCGCCATCTTCCGGCGCTGCAGACGCACTACGCCATGATCGGCATGGCGCACGTAGAAGACGGATTTCCGCTGTTCTACGACGCGGTCAACGAGACGGGACTCTGCATCGCGGGGCTCAACTTCGTCGGCAACGCCGCATACGCAGAGCCGACAGACGGAAAGACGAACGTGGCGCAGTTTGAGCTGATCGAGTGGCTTCTCGGCACGTGCCGGAATCTGGAGCAGGCGCGCCGGGCGCTTGCAGGCTGCAATCTCGTCGGAACGCCGTTTTCCGGAAAGCTTCCCACCGCGCAGCTGCACTGGCTGATTGCCGACGAGACGGGCGCTATCGTACTCGAAAGCATGGCAGACGGACTTCACCTCTATGAGAACCCCACGGGCGTGCTGACCAACAATCCGCCGTTTCCGATGCAGCTGTTCGCGCTCAACAATTACGCGCAGCTCTCGCCCCGCCCGCCGGTCAACCGCTTTTCCAAAGACCTTTCGCTCCGGGAATACTCGCGGGGCATGGGCGCAATCGGTCTGCCGGGCGATCTGTCGTCGCAGTCGCGCTTCCTCCGCGCAGCGTTCACGAGGCTCAACGCCAAATCAGATGACACGGAGGAAGCCTCTGTCAGCCAGTTTTTCCACATCCTGACCTCCGTCGAGCAGACGCGCGGCTGCTGCGAGCTGGAGAACGGAAAATACGAGATCACGCTGTACTCGAGCTGCTGCAACGCAAAAACCGGCGTCTATTACTACACGACCTATGAAAACCGGCGCATCACGGCGATCCGGCTGCGCGCAGAGAATCTGGACGCACAGACGCTTTTCCGCTTCCCGCTGGTGCAGCAGCAGAGCATCTGCTATCTCAACGGCGAAAACGCATAGTTTCTCCATGCTCCGGCTGTTCTTCGGAACAGTCGGGGCATTTTTTCGCATGGGGAAAAAGGGTTTGACAGGCGCGGGAAAAGCGGATATGATAGACTCGACATTGATTGGAAACGAACCGGCTTTGCCGGTCCACGGAGGCATCCCATATGAAAGAATCCATTCACAAGTATTTTAAGGTCGGTACCATCCAGTGGATGAGCTTTCCGAACAGCGCACCGCTCGATTCGCTGCTCGCCATCGCGCGTGACGATTACTTTGACGCGGTCGAGCTGACGGGCTACGGCGCGGATCAGGACAAGGCAAAGGCGATTCTCGACCAGAGCCACCTGACCGTCTGCTTCGGCGCGCACCCGATCGAGCTGAAAAACAAGCTCAACCCGAACGCACTGGATGAGGCAGAGCGGCAGAAGGCGGAAGATGTTTTAAAGCAGACCATCGATGAGGCGGAATACCTAGGCTCAAAGGGCGTTACGTTCCTCGCCGGGCACTGGCAGGAGGACACGAAGGAGCAGGCGTATGCGCAGCTTCTCAAGACCACACGCGCGCTGTGCGATTATGCGGCGGAAAAGAACATGATGGTCGAGATGGAGGTCTTCGACTTTGACATGGACAAGGCAGCGCTGATCGGTCCTGCACCCCTGGCTGCACGTTTTGCTGCCGACATGCGCACGACGCACAACAACTTCGGTCTCGTCGTCGATCTGAGCCACTTCCCCACGACCTATGAGACCAGCCGTTTCGTCATCCGCACGCTGCGCCCGTATATTTCGCATTTCCACTTCGGCAATGCGGTCGTCAAGCCCGGCTGCGACGGCTACGGCGACAAGCATCCGCGCTTCGGCTATCCGAACAGCGCCAACGACGTCGCTGAAATGCTCGACTTCCTGCGCGTTTTGAAAGAGGAAGGCTTCTTCGACGCGGAAAATCCCTATGTCCTGTCCGCCGAGGTCACGCTCCGTCCGGGCGAGGACGAAGGCATTGTGCTGGCGAACACAAAGCGTGTGTTAAATCGCGCCTGGGCGCTGCTGGAAGACTGATCGCAAAACCTGCCCCCGCAAAATGCATTTTGGAGGGAATCACATGAAACTGGTCGTTCTGGACGGCTACACCGAAAACCCCGGCGATCTGAGCTGGGAGGCGCTCCGGGCGTTCGGCGAAGTTACGATTTATGAGCGCACGTCCTATGTCGACGCGCCCATCATCGCAGAGCGCCTGCAGGATGCGGACATCGCCGTGGTCAACAAGACGCCCATCACGAAACAGACGCTGGACGCCTGCCCGCACTTAAAACTCATCTGCGTGCTTGCCACGGGCTACAATGTCGTCGACTGCGCCTGCGCAAAGGAAAAAGGCATTCCGGTCTGCAACGTGCCGGCATACGGCACGGCGTCGGTCAGCCAGTTTGCCATCGCGCTGCTTCTGGAGCTTTGCCACCACATCGGGCACCACAGCGAAACGGTGCACGCCGGACGCTGGGCAAATAACGCCGACTGGTGCTACTGGGACTATCCCATGGTCGAGCTTGCCGGCAAGACCATCGGCATCATCGGCTTCGGCAGAATCGGTCAGGCGACCGGCAGAATCGCTGCCGCGCTCGGCATGCGCGTTCTGGCGCACAGCCCGCACGAAAGTGACGAAGGGCGCAGAATCGGCACGTATGTGGATCTCGACACGCTGCTGCGCGAGTCGGATGTCATCAGCCTGCACTGCCCGCTGACAAAGGACAACGCGGAGCTGATCAACCGCCAGACAATCGCGAAGATGAAAGACGGCGCGCTTCTGGTGAACAACGCCAGAGGGCAGCTTCTGAACGAGCAGGATGTGGCGGACGCGCTGAACAGCGGAAAGCTTGCCGGCGCGGCGCTCGATGTGGTTTCCGCAGAGCCGGTTCATGCCGATAACCCCCTGCTTTCGGCAAAAAACTGTATCCTCACGCCGCATATCTCGTGGGCGCCGCTGGAGAGCCGGCAGCGCATCATGGATATCACGGCTGCAAATATCCAGGCGTTCCTCAACGGTGCGCCGCAGAACGTTGTCAACAAGTGAGATTGGAGGACTGTATGAAATTAACTGCTGCTGAAACGGCACAACTCAATGCGCTCTGCAAAAGTTCCGCATTGACGTGCTGACGGTTCTGCATGAAAAGCAGACCGGTCATCCGGGCGGATCGCTGTCCGTCTGCGAAATTCTGACGACCCTGTACTTCAAAGAGATGAATGTCCGCCCGGACGAGCCCCAGTGGGCAGAGCGCGACCGTCTCGTGCTGTCGAAGGGTCACGCCGCGCCGATGCTCTATCGCGTGCTGGCGGAAAAAGGCTTCTTCCCGGTTGAGGGAAATGCACACGCTGCGCGACTTTGAGACGCGGCTGCAGGGGCATCCCTGCGCGCGCGAGACCCCGGGCGTCGACGCCTCCACGGGTCCTCTGGGCATCGGTCTTTCTGCCGCGGTCGGCATGGCAGTCGGTCTGCGCATGAATGGCAGCGACGCAAGAGTTTACGCCATCCTCGGTGACGGCGAGATTGAGGAAGGAACGATCTGGGAAGCGTGCATGTCTGCCAACAAGTTCAAGGTTGACAACCTCTGCGCTGTGCTTGACTGGAACGGCGTCCAGCTCGACGGCACGAACGACGAGATCATGCCGCTCGGCGATGTGAATGCCAAGTTCCGCGCCTTCGGCTGGCATACGATCGAGATCAACGGTCACGACGTCGAAGCGCTTCATGACGCATTTGAGCAGGCAAAAACCGTCAAGGGTCAGCCCACCATCATCCTGGCGCATACCGTCAAGGGTAAGGGCGTTTCCTTCATGGAAGGCAAGAGCGGCTGGCACGGCAAGGCAATTGACGATGAGAGCTTCGCGCAGGCGATGAAAGAGCTGGGAGGTGCGCAGTAATGGGAAAAGCAATCCGTGAAGTATACGGCGAGGCATTGGCGAAATACGGAAAAGATGACGAGCGCATTGTTGCGCTTGACGCTGACCTCAGCGGCTCGACAAAGTCCGCGATTTTTGGCAAAGCCTGCCCCGAGCGGTTTTTGAACGTCGGTATCGCAGAGTCCAACATGGTCGGCATGGCGGCAGGTCTTGCCTCCGTCGGCAAAATTCCGTTTGTCAACACCTTTACGGTGTTTCTGACAACGCTTGGTCTTTGCGCAGCAAGAGCCTTCGGCTCCTACTCGCAGCTGCCGATCAAGTTTGCCGGCGCTTACGGCGGCATGTCCGATGCATTTGACGGTCCGAGCCACCATGCGCTCGAGGATATTGCCGTCATGCGCAGCCTTGCCAATATGCAGGTCTTTGTTCCGTGCGATGCGGTACAGACCGAATGGCTCGTGAAATATGCCATCGACACGCCGAAGCCCATCTATCTCCGGCTTTCGCGTGACAAGTTCAAGGACCTCTACACCAGCGAAACCGAATTCGCACCCGGCAAGGGCATCGTCGTCCGCGAGGGCACGGACATCACGGTCATTGCCTGCGGTCTGATGGTCGGAAACGCGATCGACGCGGCAGAGGAGCTTGCAAAAGAAGGCATTTCCGTCCGCGTGGTCGACATGTTCAGCATCAAGCCGATCGACGAAGCGCTGATCGTCCGCTGCGCAGAGGAAACCGGCGCCATCGTCTCTGCCGAGGAGCACAACATCTACGGCGGTCTCGGCAGCGCGGTTGCCGAGGTGCTGACGAAGCACGGCTGCGGCGTAACGCAGGGCTTTGTCGGCGTCAACGACTGCCACGGCGAGTGCGGTCCTTACAAGAAGCTTCTTGCGAAGTACGGTCTGGACGCGAACGCAATTGCCAACAAAGTTCGCGAAACGCTGGCAAAGAAGTAATTTCCCAAAAAGCAAGCGCCGGGCGCTTTTACCGTTCATCTCGATGCCGGCCTTCTTCAGGCCGTTCATGAAACGGGAATAGTTCATGCCGTAGGGAGCGACGGCAGCGGAAATACGGGAAATCCACAGCTGACGGAACTCTCTCTTCTTCAGCTTGCGGCCAACGTATGCGTAAACGCCGGACTTTGCGACCGCCTGCTTCGCCATCTTAAAGTGGGTGGACTTGGAGCCCCAGTAGGACTTCGCAAGCTTCAGGGTCTTATTTCTTCTCTTGCGCGTCATCATTGCGCCTTTTACTCTTGCCATTCTTGTATCCTCCTATGTGTCGTCAATCCTTACCGATTATTTGTAAGGAATCATCTTTTTCACGATATCTTCCACGGTCACGTCGGCATAGCCGTTCTTGCGAAGGTTACGGGTACGCTTGGTGGGCTTTTTGGTGAGGATATGGCTCTTGAATGCGTGCGCTCTCTTGACCTTTCCGGTCTTGGTCAGATTGAATCTTTTCTTTGCGCCGCTATGGGTCTTCAGCTTAGGCATAGTGGTTCTCCTTCCGTGTTTTGCTTCTTTTGCAGGTTATTTGGAATTTTTGGGGCTGAGGAACATGGACATGTTGCGTCCCTCCAGCTTTGCGCCCTTGGCAACGGTGGCAACCTCGTCGCAATCGGCGCCGAACTGCTTGAGCAGTTGCTCGCCGAGCGAGGTGTGTGCCATTTCGCGGCCGCGGAAACGAACAGTGACTTTGACCCGGTTGCCATCTTTCAGGAACTTCTGGGCGTTTTTGACTTTGGTATTGAAGTCGTTGGTGTCGATGCTCGGGGACATGCGAATCTCCTTGACCTCGACGACCTTCTGGTTCTTCTTGGCTTCTTTTTCTTTCTTCAGCTGCTCGAAACGGAACTTGCCGTAGTCCATGATCTTGCAGACCGGGGGCACGGCATTCGGCGCGATCTTGACCAGATCGAGATCCTTTTCTTCTGCCAGCGCCAGAGCAGCGGCGGACGTCATAATACCAAGCTGATCGCCTTCAGCTCCGATCACGCGGAGCTCCTTGTCCCGGATTTCCTCGTTGATCTGATGTTCTAATTTACCGATGGGAAAGCACCTCCAAATGCAAAGTGCGGATGCCGACAAGCACCCGCACACAAAAAGCCCCGGCTGGGGACATTTTCTGTATCAACCTCTTCGCAAAGCTTGAGGTGAGTGCGGCGCTTCCCGCTCCTTCTTTGTTTTCTCCAGCTATTATAGTGACAAAACAGCTGGATGTCAATACAAATTTTGCGAAACCGGCAGGTTTTTTCGCTCAATCCAGGAAAATCGGCAGCGCCGGGGGCGCCATCGTAAACAGAATCAGCGCCGCGCCATAAAGCCCCGCCGCAATCACCAGCACGCCGCACAGCCACGACAGCTGCCCCGTGCGGCAAAGCTTTGCCGAAAGCCGGAAGCCCAGCGCAAGCGTCAGAACATAGAGCGTGATATTCAGCCACCCTGCCGTAAAGGAAAAGCCGGACTCGAGCGTATAGTAGACCCCGAGCAGAAACGCGGGCATTGCCAGAAGCGCCGCCAGCGTGCCGCTCCATGCCGCCTGCGTATCGGCTGCCTTCCGGTTCAGCACAAAGCCGCAGACCAGAAACGGCGCGTACAGCAGCTTCAGATGCTCCCACACGCTCTCGGACACCGGGCAGAAAAGCCCCACCAGCGGCGACGGGCACAGATCATACGCAAAATGCAGCGCGCTTCCGGCAAGCGCCGTCAGCAAAAAGGCAAGAAACCAGCGACCCTTCATAAAAAATCCCTCCCACCAATACAATATTGGCGGGAGAGAAAAATATGCAGGAAAAACGCCAAAAGGAACGCCAGCCGAAGCCCGCAGGCGATCCGGCTGGCGTTCCTCATAATTACTGGAAGAACTGCGCATGGACCGCGCGCATGGCGCGCTCGGAGTCTTCCTTGTCGATGAGGACCGAGAGCTTGATCTCGCTCGTGGAGATCATGTGGATGTTGATGTGCGCCGCGTAGAGCGCCTCAAACATCTTGGCGGCAACGCCGGGGTTTCCCTGCATGCCTGCGCCCACGACGGAGACCTTTGCAACGTCGGTGTTGATATCGATGTGATCGAACTTGAGGCTGTCGCGGTTCGCGTTCAGAACCTCCTCGCAGCGCGCCGCGTCCTTGTCTGCCACGGTGAAGACGATGTCCTTGCACTCGTCGTGACCGTAGGACTGCAGAATCATGTCGACGTTGATCTTTTCCTTGGCAAGCATGCTGAATACCTTGTAGGCAACACCCGGCACGTCCGGCATTGCGGCAAGGGCAATGCGCGCGATCTTTTTATCCTGCGCCCACACCGGCGATATAAGTCTTTTCCACGTTCTTGACAACCTCCTTGACAATCGTACCGGGATTTCCGGAAAAGCTGGACAGAACCTCCAGCTGCACACCATAGCTCTTGGCGAGCTCTACCGAGCGGTTATTGAGGACCTGCGCGCCGAGCGACGCCAGCTCCAGCATTTCGTTATACGTAATTTCGGGCAGCTTCTTTGCCTCCGGCACAATGCGCGGATCGCAGGTATAAACGCCGTCGACATCCGTAAAGATCTGGCACAGATCTGCCTGCAAGGCAATCGCCATCGCAACCGCCGTCGTATCCGAGCCGCCGCGTCCGAGCGTCGTCACATCGCCGTATTTGTCCACGCCCTGGAAGCCCGCGACAAGGACGATGCGCTTTTTGTCCAGCTCCTCCTTCACGCGCTCGCACGTGACCTTCTTGATGCGGGCGAACGAGTGGGTCGACGACGTGTTCATGCCGACCTGCCAGCCGCAAAGAGACACAACCGGATAGCCCAGCTTTTCAATTGCCATCGCCATCAGCGCAATCGACATCTGCTCGCCGCAGGCAAGCAGCATATCCATCTCGCGCTTCGAGGCGTTGGGGTTAATCTCCTCCGCCTTGGCAATCAGATCGTCCGTGGTGTCGCCCTGCGCAGACAGCACCACGCACATTTCGTTGCCCTTTGCGTAGGCGTCCGTGATGATTTTTGCCACGCGGAAGATGCGCTCTGCATTCGCGACCGAGCTTCCGCCGAATTTCTGTACAATGCGTGCCATGTTTTCCCTCCTGGAGCTTATTCAAAAATGGGCCATGCGGATGCGGGCTGTATACCGCCGGACAGAACCTTCCCTGCCTCAATGGGCGCGGTGATGCCGGCGATAAAGCCCGCGCGCGCCGGAAGCCAGCTGATTTTGCCGAGCTTCTGCTCCAGCGCCGCCCGGTCTGCCTCCGGAACGCGGACATAGAACCGCGCGTGGAACTGCGAGAAGCTTGCGGGCGCCTCGTTGCAGGCGTCCCAGCCGGCAGGCTGCACACGACCCGGATTTTTCACAATGTCGATGATATCGCCGACGACGGCGCTTGCCGTCGGATAGCGCCCCGCGCCCGGTCCGGCAAAGAGCACCTCGCCGACCTCGCTTGCTCGGACGCACACAGCGTTGAAAACGCCGTTCACGCCTGCCAGCAGCGCCGAAGCTTTGATGAAGTGCGGGCTGACGAAGCAGAAGCGTTTGCCGTTTTGCAGCAGCGTTCTTCCGAGCAGCTTGATCTTCATGCCGCCGGACTCCGCGAACGCCGCATCCAGCGCGTCGACCTTCGAGATACCCTCGACGTGGATATCCTCGGGGCTGACGTTCTTGCCGAAGGCAAGACCTGAGAGGATGCAGCTTTTTCTTGCCGCGTCGATGCCCTCGACATCTGCGGTGGGGTCTGCCTCGGCGTAGCCCAGACGCTGCGCATTGGAAAGCGCATCGGCGTAGCTCTCACCGTTTTCCAGCATCTGCGTCAGAATGTAATTGGTTGTGCCGTTCAGGATGCCGGAAACCTCGGTGATTTCGTTCGCGCCCAGGCAGCGGGTGAGGGGATTGAGAACCGGAATGCCGCCCGCGACCGACGCTTCAAAGAGGATATTCACGCCGTTCGCCTTAGCCAGCGCGAACAGCTCGAGCCCGTGCTCGGCAATGAGCTGCTTGTTGGCAGTGACGACGTGCTTGCCCGCCTTGAGCGCACGCGAAACAAAATCGAGCGCCACGGTGCTGCCGCCGATGGTTTCGACCACGAGATCAATTTCGGGGTCCTGCTCGATGGCAGAAAAATCGGAGACAAAGTACGGCGCAAACGGACCGTCCTTCTTGGGGGTTCTGGTGTAGATTGCCTTGAGGACGATTTTCTCGCCCGCGTTTTTTTCCAGCAGCGCCGCGTTTTTCAGCAGAATCTCTGCCACGCCGCCGCCGACCACGCCGAGTCCGGCAATTGCAATATGCTTCATAGACTGTTCTCCTCAGTGGTTCGCCATTTCGAAGATTTCACGCAGCGCCTCGTGGTCCAGACTGACCAGCGTTCCGACCCGGCGCGTGCCATGGTAGCTGACTCGTGCGGCAAGATCCTCGACGCCCGCCGCATCCTGCACGCCGCAGGAAAGCGCGCCGATGGAAACCGGCATGCCGAGGCTCTTGAAATACGCCTCGGAGGCGTCGATGCCGGCGTTTGCCGCCTTGTGGATATTGGGCTCTGCAATATCCCAGACGCTGCGGGCAAAGCGGGCAAAGAGCTTCTCGTTCTCCGGATGGACCTTGCAGACGTATCTTGCCCAGCTGCACCAGAGCGCAGAAAGGGCTTCTGCATGGATGATGTCAAATTTCTCGCTCAGCGCGAAGCTGACCGGGTGGACCGAAAGACCTTTCGCGCCGCCAAGTCCGGTCAGCCCGTTGTGAGACAGGCTGCCGCACCACATAATCTCGCTCATCGCATCGTAATCGCCGGGGTTATCAACCACAGCAGGTCCGTTTGCAATCGTCACGCGCAGCACGCTCTCGGCAAGCTGCATCGTCGTTTCGTTTCCCTGAATCGGGTTAAAATAGCGCTCTAACGTGTGCATCAGAATGTCCGTCACGCCGCAGGCGACCTGCCGCCGGGGAAGCGTCGCGGCGAGCGTGGGGTCCATGATGGCAAAGACCGGGCGGTTATAATCTGTATTGAGCCCGCGCTTCTGCAAAATGGTCTCGTCGGTGAGGACGGCGGAATCGCTCGTCTCGCTGCCGGAGGCAGGGATGGTGAGAATGACGCCGACGGGCGTGGTCTTTTCGACCTTCTTTTTTCCGAGCCAGAAGTCCCAGATGTCGATATCCGGATTTGCTCTTCCGTGGGCGATTGCCTTCGCGGTGTCAATGACGCTGCCGCCGCCGATGGCAAGAATCAGCTGCGCGTCCATGGCGATTGCCTTTTTGACGCCCTCGCGCGCCAGCCCCAGGTGCGGGTTCGGCTGCACGCCGCCGAGCGTGTCATACGAAACGCCCGCGCCGCCAAGAAGCGCCAACACCCGGTCCAGAAGACCGCTTTTCTTTGCGCTGTGCCCGCCGTAGACCACAAGCACGCGGCTTGCCCCGCTTTTTTTCAGCTGCTCGGGCAGCTTCTCCACGCTGTCTTTTCCAAAGACGATCCGCGTCGGGACACAATATTCAAACGCCTGCATGAGATTCGTTTCCTCCTTCTTATCCGGCGACCGCCTCGGCGCGCACGACGCCGCGGGTCTCACTGAGCAGCCGCGTCAATTCCTCGATCGGACAGACAAGCGCGCCTGTCTCGGCAGAGATCGTGACCATTGCCTTACCGCCGGTCGGAATGGACTGGTTGATGGTCAGTATATTTGCGCCGCAATTGGCAAAAATGGATAATATCGAGGACAGAACACCAGCCTTGTCCTTCAGAACCATCTGGAAGGTAATAATGCGTCCTGCCATCATATTCTGGAACGGGGAGATGCAGTCGCGGTACTTATAGAACGCACTGCGGCTGATGCCGACGGCTTTGGTGGCAACGTTGACCTTGTCGGTCTCGCCGGTTTCCAGCATGCGCTTCGCCTCTGCGACCTTCCGGAAAATTTCGGGCAGCGCGGAGGAATCCACGATGAAGTATTTTGGGGCTTTTTCCATGATGTTCACCTCGTTTGTCTTTGCTAAGCAAGCATATGTCCGCTTGTTGTGACCACTATACATCATACTTCACAAAAAAGCAAGAGGAATTTCGGAAAAAAAGTACAAAGGGGGTGTTGTGTGTTGCGCGCGAGAAAGCTGGGGACCATGGTGCTGATTGCCGTGGGCGCGGCGCTGGGGCTGTGGCTGTTCGCGGCGGTTCTGCTTCCGCTGCTGCTGCCGCTTTTCATCGGGCTTGCCGTGGCGGAGCTGGCAAAAAAGCCGGTCGGCGTTTTGCAGAAGAAAAGCGGGCTTCCGCGCGGGCTTTGCTCGTTCGTGTGCGTGCTGGGGCTTTACGCAGCGTTCGGCGCAGGCGCATTTTTGCTGTGCCGGCTTTTGTGCCGTCAGGTCGGCGGGTTCCTGCACCAGCTGCCGGAGCTGGCTGGGCGGCTCGAAGAACCGGCGAAGGCGCTGCAGACGCGGCTGTATGCCATCGCGGACAAATTCCCGGACGGCGTCGGCTCCGGGCTTCGCGCGGGGCTGACGAGCTTTTTTGAAAGCGGCGCGGCGCTGGGCGCGAAGCTCTATGAAAAGCTCTTTCTGTTTGCCTCCGGCTTTCTGGGGCGGCTTCCGGATCTGGTCCTCGGCGCGGTAACGGCAGTTCTGTCGAGCTTCATGTTTTCCTCGCAGCTGTCGCAGCTGCAGACGCTTTATGTCCGCCATGTGCCGCAAGATTGGCGGCAGAAGCTCTCGAAGGTACGCACGCACCTGTCCATGACGCTCGGCGCGTGGCTGCGGGCGCAAGGAAAGCTCATGGGCGTAACGTTTCTGATTCTGACGGCAGGCTTTTTCTTCCTGCGCGTGGAGTACGCGCTTTTGTTCGCGCTTCTCATTACGATCATCGACGCACTGCCGGTCTTCGGCACGGGGACGGTGCTGATTCCCTGGAGCATGGCGCAGTTTCTGCGGGGCGACACGCGCTGCGGCGTGGGGCTGCTGCTGTTGTATGCGGTGGCAGCACTGACACGGCAGGCGCTTGAGCCGCGGCTGCTCGGCGGAAGCCTCGGGCTTCCGCCGGTGGTGACGCTGGCAGCGCTCTACGTGGGCTACCGCGTGATGGGTGTGGCAGGAATGATCGTTTTTCCGCTGCTGGCGGTCTTCTGCTGCCAGCTCTACCGGTCCATCATCGCGCGCACGCCGGACGAAGCGCCGGCATCCTGTGAAAAAAAGCCGGAGCGTGCCGGATGAAAGACCGCTTGCGATTGCCCGCGCTTTGCAGTAGAATATAGAAATTCCGGACGATACCGTCCGGAAAATCCGAAAGGAGGCGAGCGCGCATGCTGCTTTCCCATACGGCGCAGCGCGAAGGGGAGCTGTTGAGCTTCCTGCGGGGCGAACTGGCACTCTCCTCGGGGCTGGTCAAGCGGCTCAAATGGCAGAATGCGTTCTTTCTCGACGGCGCGCCCGTCCACACCAACGCGCGCGTCAAGCCCGGGCAGGAAATCACCGTGCGCATAGAAGAAGCGCCCGAGGGCTTCTTGCCTCAGGCGCTGCCGATCGATATTTTATATGAGGATGCGTACATGATCGCGCTCGACAAGCCCGCCGGGCAGCTTGTCCATCCGTCACCGCGCAAAAATGAGGGGACGCTGGCAAACGCGCTGCTGGGCTATTATGAGCGAACAGACCAGCCCTGCGGCATCCACCCCGTCACAAGGCTCGACCGCGACACCTTCGGCGTGGTCCTTCTGGCAAAAAACGCGCACATCCACGCAAAGCTCTGCCAGCTGATGAAAGACGGCGCGATTCACAAGACTTATCTGGCTTCGGTCTTCGGCTGCCCGGAGCAGCCCGCGGGCGAAATTGCGCTGCCGGTCTATAAGCTTGGAAACGGAAGCCTTCTGCGCATGGTCGACCCGCGCGGAAAGCGCGCCGTCAGCCGCTACCGGGTCATTTCGTCCGACCATCAGACGAGCATCCTTGCCCTGAACCCCGTGACCGGCAGGACGCACCAGCTGCGCCTGCACTGCAAGGCGGCAGGCTTTCCGATTCTCGGAGACCCACAGTACTGCTCGCCCGCGTCCGCCCTTTATTCCGGCACGCACGGGCTGTTCTGCCAGCAGCTGCTGGCGGCAAGGCTGGAGCTTACGCACCCCGTGACGGGGCAGCCGCTTGTGATTTCCTCGCGGCAGAGCGTTTCAGCGGGCGACGAACAGGTCCATGCTGACGCCCGCGTCCTCGATGGCAACGTGCGCGCCGTCTAAAATCTGCCCGACCAGCGCCAGCTCCGACGTGTCGTGCGCCAGATCGGCGCCTGCAAGCTCCCAGAATGTTTCAGCAAGCGCCGGGTCGCGGATTTCGGCTGCAGGAGCTTCGAGAGCCGCTCGAGCTTCGGGCGATTTTCGGCAGTATAATCACTCTGAACCAGAAGGCGCAGTCCTTCCGGTTCTTTTTTCAGCCGGAGGGGAAACCTCCGTCGCGCCGCAGGCAAACAGCGCCGCGCCGATTTCGTCAATAATCCGGCTCATTTTCTGCCGGGCTTGCGGATGTCGTTGCTTCATGGTTCCTCCTTCGAGCGGCTGTGCAGCGCTTCAATGATCGGAAGCAGCAGCACGCAGACCAATCCTGCGGCAAAGCCGTTGTTGTAAAGATTCATGCCTCCATGCAGAATGGAGGTGTTCTGGACGATGGTCATGTGCAGAAATCCTGCGACCATGCCCCAGAAAACGCCGAACTGACCGGCAATCGGCGCAAGCCCCGTGCAGAACAGCACGGCAAGCAGCGGACCTGGCGCGGTGAACGGCACAGCGACAAGCAGCGCCTTTGCCAGGCACGCGCCTGCCATCACCGGAAGAATATTTTTCGGGTGCTTGCCGAACGCAGCAAAGCCCGTCATGCTCAGCACGCAGCAGACCAGCGGTCCGTTGAGCCGCACGCCGAACGGATACAATGCCAGCAGGTACACAAGCCCGATTCCGCCCGTAAACGCCATGTTGACCAGCGTCGGCGCTGCGCCGTCCATCAGGATAAAGTCCGCAACCGATCTGCCCGAATGGCGCAGCAGCGGCGTATAATCGCGCGGTCGGCGGCAGCCGAGATAGATGCCCGCGAGCAAAAGCCCCAGCAGAATCACGCGCAGCAGCCACAAAAACGTCTCGTGGTCTTCAAAGCCCCATAGGAGCTCGGTAACAAATTCGACGCCCAGCCCCTTGCAGATGCTGGCGATGCCGAGCCCGAGAAAGCCCGCGGCAAAGCCGACGTTATAAAGATCGAAGCCCTGATGGAGCTTGACCGTATAGCCCGCGATGGGCGGCACGAAAAAGCCGATGGCAACGCCGGAAAAGAGCATTGCCGGAATGCACCACCAGCCGGGCAGATGTACCAGCCAGAAGCTCACCAGCGGGGAAAGACACGTGGAAAACAGCGTCTGGTAGATATATTTTGAGAACGGCTCGCCCTGAAATTTTGCGTAGAGCCAGCCGCCGAGCAGCACGGGAAGAATGTTCAGCAGGTTTTTGCCCAGCAGGCTGAAGCCTGCCATCATAAACAGGCACGCAAATGTCAGACCCGTCACGGGAAGGTGCATCGCATAGACCAGCGCCGTACTTAACGCCAGCACCAGCGCGGCATTGAGAAGCGCGGCGCCCGCGCCGCCGGTGACGGCAGGGTCGGTGATGAGCCCGGCATCAGAGATCAAGATCTGCCAGAAGCCGTGCAGCAGCTCCCGCGGCGGCTGCGAAACAAAGGCAAACGCGGCAAGCACCACGCACAGCGCAGGAAGCACTCCGCGCAGCACCGGGCTTTGCCGGTCTGAGCGGGAGGAGGCGGCGGTTTTCTTCATAATAGCATCCTTTCCGAAAAGATTGGCGCGAAGCGCGGAAACGTAACCGTTTCTTTACGGCACGCGCCTTTATTTTAACGGAAAAAGGAAGCGAAGGCAAGAAAAAAGATCCGGAAATGCCCGCAAAAGGCGGCGGACGCCAGATTTTCCGCGCCCGCCGTGCTGCTATTTATGATATTTTGTTCCCGCCTGGATGGACTCGGCTCTGTAAAGCTGCTCGAGCGCCATCACGCGCGCAAGGTGGTGCGGAAACGTCATGCGGCTCATGGAGAGAAGAACGTCCGCCTGCTTTTTCAGCCCCGCATCCACGCCGAACGACGAGCCGATCAGAAAGCAGACGCTCGATCTGCCGCTTTTTTTGATATCGGAAAGCTTTCCCGCCAGTTCCTCGGAAGAGAGCATCTTTCCTTCGGGCGCAAGCACGCAGAAAAAGCTTCCCTTCGGAATCTTTGTGCGGATCAGCTCTGCCTCCCTGGAAAGCCCCTGCGCAATCTGCGTGGGGTTCGGGTCCTCCGGCAGCTTATACTCCGGCAGCTCCAGCAGCTGAAACGAGCAGAACGCCCCCAGCCGCTTTCTGTATTCCTCCGCCGCCGAAATATAAAACTTCTCCTTGAGCTTCCCCATACAAATGAGCGTGATCGAAAACATAAACGCCTCCCCAAAAGCCTCGCAGAGTTTGCCGCCCGCAGGCGGCAAATTAAATCAAAATCATCTTATCCGGCGGCTATGCCGACCGGAAAGATACCTATCGCCTTGCAAGTGTGAGCTTTTCACGCGAAGCGCGAAAAGCTTGCGCGCAGTCAAGGCGCAATCCCCCTCTCGCCGAAAGCTACTGCTTTCGGCGAACATAAAAAAGTCCGTCCGAAACCGGACGGACTTTTTTGCGTGTTTTATTCTGCCACGTACGGCAGCAGGGCGATGTGGCGGGCGCGCTTGATGGCGACCGTCAGCTGACGCTGATGAGCAGCGCAGGTACCAGTCGTGCGGCGGGGCAGGATCTTGCCGCGCTCAGACAGGTAACGGCGGAGTTTCGCAGTGTCTTTGAAATCGATGTGGGCAACCTTGTCGACGCAGAACGAGCAAACCTTCTTGCGCTTGCGAGGATGGACACGATCATTAGCCATTGCCATAATTTATCCTCCTATCTTGTCTTGTGGAAACATTCGTTGGGAAAAAGCCGATCAGAACGGAAGCTCGGAATCGTCGTCTTCGAGCATGGAGAAGCCGGACGCAGCGGGCGCAGGATTTGCCGGAGCCTGATAGGCGGGCGCCTGCGGGTAAGACGGCGTCTGGTCGAAACCGCCGGGAGCGGCGCCATCGCGCTTGGAGTCGCCGAAGTAGACATTGTCTGCCACGACCTCTGCGAGCGGCGCTTGTTGCCTTCCTTGTCGGTCCAGTTGCGGATCTGAAGCCTGCCCGTCACCACAGCCATACGCCCCTTGGTGAAGTAGCGGCTGACAAACTCCGCCGTGTTGCGCCATGCAACGATATCAACAAAATCCGTTTCCTTCTCCGCGCCCTGCGCTGCAAAATCGCGGTCGACAGCGAGCGTGAAGGACGCGACCGCGACGCCGCTGCCGGTCCGGCGCAGCTCGGGGTCACGGGTAAGACGACCCATGAGAACGATATGGTTCAGCATGTGAGTCCTCCTTACTCTTCGACAGCCACGATGATCGAGCGCAGAATGCCGTCGGTGATCTTGAACACACGATCGAGCTCTGCGGGCATGTCGGGCGTGACGTCACAGGTCATGTAGACGTAGTAGCCTTCGGTCAGGTCGTTGATCGGGTATGCAAGGTGACGCTTGCCCCACTCGTCAACACTGGTGAGCGTGCCGTGGTTCTCCACGATGCCCTTGAATTTTTCCACGAGAGCCGCGATACCCTCTTCACCCTGCGCGGGTCGATGATATAGAGGATCTCATACTTTGCGGAAAGCTTTGCCATGATGTTGCACCTCCTTTTGGACTTATGGCCGCAGAATCCCTCTGCGGCAAGGATTGCCTGCATTACGCAAGCTGGACTATTATACCGGAGGTCCGGAGAAATGTCAACCGGAAATCCGGAATTTTTTCGAAAAAATCGAAAAAACCGCCGGAAATACGTTCCGGCGGTTTTGCAATCAATATTTGAAAATACTCCCGCCGACGAATTCGCGGACAATAGAATCCTTCGGCACATAGCTCGTGGTCAGCGGCGGCAGCTCCCGGACGACATCCATGAGAATGTCCAGTCCGTGCGCGCGCATGAATTCCGGCGTCAGCTCTTCCGAGAACTTCGGAATCTCGCGCAGGTACTTGGTCAGGATGCACGGCTCATAGTCGTGGAAGGTGTCAATGTGGATGGAGGCATTCGGCTTGTTGGGGGCAATATACTGCACCTCGCCCTGATCGACCGACTGCGCGCGCTCAATCGTTTCACGCAGCGTCCTGCCGCGCGAGAGATAGTCGCGGATCATGCGCCGCGCCACACGCACCTGCTCAGGCTTTACGATGCGGTCGTCGGGCGTGATGATTCTTGTGCGCGGCGCGACATAGATGCCCGTTGCGCGCGAGCGCATGGGGTCAAAGAGAAGGGGGTTTAGCATGTGGATGCCCTCTGCAATGATGACTGCCTCGCGGCTTCCTTCCATGGGTGTGTAGCCGCCGGTTTTGTTCACCTTGAAATCGTACCAGGGCACCTGCGCCGTCTCGCCGCGGCTGAGTTTATCGACGGTATCGAGCAGAAGCTCACGGTTGACGCAGTAGGGAGACTCCCAGTCGGTCGCCTCCGGCGGGCGCTGGTCCAGCGGCAGGAAGAAATTGTCCATGCTCAGCAGGCACACCTTTACGCCGAGGTTCTCCAGATACTCCTTCAGGCGCATGGCGGTCGTCGTCTTGCCCGAGCCGGAGGGGCCCGTCAGGCAGACGAAGGGCTTTTTGGGCTGCGCCGAGAGGATGGACGCGCAGGCGGAGCTGATTTTGTCGTGGAACACCTCTTCGCAGCGCAGGACAAACTGGGTTTCATTCTGCATGGCGCGGATGATATCCGCCATGTCGATGACTCGCATAAAATCCTTCCTTTCAGGTTGCGGCGGGCGTATTCCCCGCCAGTTTTCGTTCATATTGGCGATAGATCACAAAGAAGCAGACGGCGTGCATGCTGAGCGTTAAAATCCAGCTCATGGGATAGGAGGAATAGAGAACCTCCGGCGTGTGGTGCACCTGGAAGATCGTATAGATCCAGATGATCCGGCTCAGGCACGCGCCCACGCCCGTGACGAACATCGGCAGCCAGGATTTTCCGAGCCCGCGCACCATGCCGCACATGACCTCCATGATGCCGCACAGGAAATAGATGCAGCCGATGCGGTGCAGGCGGATGACGCCGTAGTGGATGACGTGCTTATATGTCGCGTCGGCGCTGGAGACATAGATGGAAAGAAGATTCGGCCCGAAGAGATAGCAGATCAGATTCAGCGGAAGCCCGATCATCAGAACCGTCGTCAGGCAGGCGGTGAGCACCTTTTTGATGCGGTCGATTTTTCCCGCGCCGAGATTCTGGCTGGTAAAGGTGATGGCAGCGTGGAACACGGAGTTCATTGCCGTGTAGACAAAGCCCTCAATGCTGGCAGCTGCGGTATTTGCCGCGACGACGCTTGCGCCGAAGGAGTTGACCGAGCTTTGAATCAACACGTTTGCGATGCTGAACAGCGTACTCTGAAGTCCGGCAGGAAGACCGATCTGAATCATGCGCAGAGACTCTTCCCGGTCCAGCCGGATGCTTTTCAGCTCCAAATGGCTCAGTCCCTCGCTTCTGCGCAGGCAGCGCACGACGAGGAAAAGTGAAATATACTGCGAGATGACCGTTGCGGTCGCAACGCCGTCGACGCTCATGCCGCACACAATGACGAAAAAGAGGTTCAGGCAGGCGTTGACGATGCCGGAGACCGTCAGAAACAGCATCGGACGCTTCGTGTCTCCGAACGCGCGCAGAAGCGCCGCGCCGAAGTTATACATGATGGTGCCGGGAATGCCGAGAAAATAGATGCGAAGATAGAGACTCGACAGCGGCAGCACGTCCTTGGGCGTTTTCATCAGCTCCAGCATCGGCGTCGAGAGCGTCAGCCCCGCGGCCATCACGACCAAACCCAGCAGCAAACTCAGGGCGAACGCCGTGTGGACGCAGGCGCGTACACGCTCATCTTCGCGGCAGCCGAGATAGCGCGCAACGAGAATGTTGACGCCGACGGAGATACCCATGAAGGCGTTGACGAGGAGGTTGATGAGCGCCGTCGTTGCGCCGACCGCGGCAAGCGCCGTCGCCCCGGCAAATTTTCCGACGACAATCACATCCGCCGCATTGAACAGCAGCTGCAGAACGCCCGTCGCCGCCAGTGGAAGAGAAAACCGAAGGACCTTCGGCAAAAGCGCGCCCTCGATCATATTGACCTGTTCAATGGAAGCTGCCACAGCAGTTCCCTCCTTATCCTATCATAAGCCTTGCACGGTCCTGCAGTTCGGGAGACAGTGCAAGCGGTATTATAGACGGTGTCCTCGTAAAATGCAACATTTTCGTTAGAAAATACAAAAATATTATGACAATTCAGACAGGTTGAACAGATTCCAGGGAAAAACCGCGGGCGGCGGGGCGGAAAATGCGATCGGCTGCCCGCTTTGCGGGTGCAGAAACGAGCTTGTAAGACCAGAGCGCAATCCGGCAGCCGTCCTGTTCGCCCGCGCAGTACTTCCGGTCGCCGAGCAGCGCATGATCTCTCGATGCAAACTGGACGCGAATCTGATGGGTCCTTCCGGTGTGCAGCCGGATTCTGACAAGAGAAACGTCCTGGTCTTCGCAATATGCCAGAACCTCGTAGGACAGCAGCGCCCGCTTCACATCCTTGCCGGGCTCCTGCATGACGCGCGATTTGCGCAGCGACCGGTTATACCACAGAAGGTCTTCCATCTGCCCGGCACTTTCCTTGAAGCGCCCATGGGCTGCGGCGAGATATTCTTTTTCAAATTCGCGCGTGCGCACCTGTTCGGATAAAATGGACGCTGCCGCCTGCGAGCGGGCAAAGACCATCAGCCCTGAAACCTGCGCGTCGAGCCGGTGGACCGAGCGCACACAGGCGTGCTCATCGGAAAGCTCTTTTCGCAGCAGGTCCACCATGCCGCCCTCGTCGTCTCCCGCCGAGACGACGCCCGCGGGCTTGATGCACACGAGGATGCGCGCATCCTCATATAGAATGTCCATGAAAGCCTCCTTCTCGGGGGATATTCTTTGGGGATATCTTCATTATATCAGAAGTTTTCCAAATGTCCATGATCTTAAAAATTCTTAAAATCCGCAAAAATGCCGGCGGCGTGTGATACAATGGGAAAAACGCAAACAGAACTTGGGGGATTCCATGGACCAGAGCATCCGCATTCTCGTCGTAGACGACGAGCCGGATATCCGCCGCATCATCCGCATTTTGCTGGAAGGACGCGGCTATCACGTGACCGAGGCGCCGAACGGGCGGCTTGCCGTGCAGGCGGCGCAGCAGGATCTGGAGCTGGACCTGATCATTCTCGATATCATGATGCCCGAGCTATCCGGCATTGAGGCAAGTAAGGAGATCCGCCGCATCAGCAGCGCGCCGATTCTGTTCCTCACAGCACGAACGCAGGAGCAGGATAAGCTCGAAGCATATCAGTCCGGCGGCGACGACTATCTGGCAAAGCCGTTTTCTCACGGGGAGCTTCTGATGAAGGTCGACTCGCTCATCCGCCGCTACCGCGTCTACAAGGGCAAGGTCACAGGCAAGCAGCTCAAAAGCGACGTCGTGCTCGACGAGGAAAACCGGCGCATTCTGCGCGGCGGCGAGGCGCTGGAGCTGACGGAGACGGAATTTTCGATTCTGCAGTTTTTGGTCGACCACCGCGGCAGCGTCGTGTCGGTCGCGCAGATCTACGAGGGCGTATGGCACGAAAAATATATGCCGGCGTCCAACAACACCGTGATGGTACATATCGTGAACCTGCGCAAGAAGCTCGAGGACGACCCGGCAAATCCCCGCCTGATCCGGACCATCTGGGGGAAGGGGTATCAGATTGACTAACGGAAAAAAACCACGTCTTCACACGCTGCATCGAAAGCTTCTTGCGACCATGCTTGCCGCGCTGCTTGCCGCCATCGGCATCTATCTTCTGACCGACGCCATCGGGCAGGCGTTCATTGAGCGCGTATACATGAGCGCGGAGGCGCAGAACCAGAGAAATCTTGCCACGGTCTCGTCCTTTCAGACCTACGCGCGGGAGTTCAACCTCTCCTCGCGCGACACCGAAATGATCTCCCGCTGGGCAATCTCGCAGGACGACACCTATATTTTATTGTATAAAGACCGCCGCCTGGCATTGGAAGCCGGCTGGTGGGGCATCGACGAGGAAAGCTCCGGCACGGAAAATCTGGACGATCTGTATGATGTGATCACCTACCCGGTGTATCTCCGAGACGGTGTGTTTCAGGCGGTGGTCTACGATTTTTCCGAGGCAAAGCTCTATGGCGGCGTGCAGATCGGTGCAATTGCGCTCGCATGCGTCATGTTTGCCATCTTCATGCTGATCTACAACCGGCGCATCACGCGCGCGATTGTGGAAATTTCCGAGGAGGTGAAGCAGATCGGAGACGGGAATCTGCAATTGCAGCTCACGGCAAGCGGAGACGACGAGCTGGCGCGGCTGACCGAGAGCGTCGAGTCGATGCGCAAGTCGATTCTCAAAAAGACCGACGAGCAGCAGCAGGCGCTGGAAAAAAACCAGAGCCTGATCTCCGCCATGAGCCACGACATCCGAAATCCGCTGACCGCGCTGCTGGGCTATCTCGATCTGGCGCTGAGCGGACAGTACCGCTCGCCGGAAGAGATGAAAAGCTATCTGGAAGCTGCCTACAGCCGGGCGCTGCAGCTCAAAACACTGACCGACGAGCTGTTCCGCTACTCTCTGGTCTTCGGTGCGCAGGAGCTTCCCATTCAGCTTGAGCCCTTCGACGCCGCAGCGCTTCTCGACCAGATGGTGGGCGAGGGCATCGTGATGCTGGAGCAGAAGGGCTATACCATCCGCCGCGCGGTGCAGCCGGTCTCGTGCCAGATTCAGGTGGACGCCTCGTATTTCAAGCGCGTTCTTGACAACCTTGCCGACAACATCTGCAAATACGCAGACCCGGCAAAGCCCATCCACGTTCTTGTGGCGCAGGAGAGCGGCGCGCTGACACTTTGCGTGTCGAATACCATTCTGAAAAACCCCGGGCAGGTGGAGAGCAACCGCATCGGGCTTCGCATCTGCGAGAAAACCATGCGCCAGATGGGAGGAACCTTTGAAAAAGGCAGACAGAAGATACCTTCACCGTCACCCTGACCCTCCCGGCGCAGCCGCTGGCAGTCGAGGAAGGAGAAACCTCTTAAAATTTTCTTAAAATTGCCCCGCAGGGCTTTCAACTTCTCCGGAAGCCTGCTATGATAGGGCTGAACTGAAATCTGTACACAACCTGTGGAGAAATATCTCCGCGTTGGAAAGGAGCAATTATGAAAACGTATCGTGTGATTGCGGCGCTGCTGGCGCTTGTGATGCTGCTGGGCATGTTCTCTGGCTGCAGCAAAAACGGCAGCGAGACGACCGACCCCGCAAATCCCTCCAATAATCCCGGCACCAAGACCGAAACAAACGATGAAAAGGCGGCAAGCACCAGCAAGTACGCCTATCAGGCGGAATATCTTCCGATTCCCGACAACGTTCAGTATGTGAACACCTCGACGATCTCGGGTTCGAACCTCTACTTCACCGGTTCAATCATCGACGGCAAGAAGACCTACACCGACGAAAACGGCGAGGAAATCGAGTACGACAACTACTGCTCGGCGCTGTTCAAGATGGACGTTGAGACCGGCGACTGCACGGAGCTGACCGAATTCCAGCTGCCCGAGGTCCCTGAGGGCTGGATGGGAAGCACGGATCTCAATACCATTCAGGCCGGAGCCGACGGCACGCTCTGGGCAATCTACGGCAGCTATACCTACCGCTACAATCCGCCCGCAGATCTGGCGGAGGACGACAGCATGTATAACTACTACGAAGAGGGCGAAAACAAGACCGGGCTTCTGCACCTCGATGCCGACGGCAAGGAGATCAAACGCATCGAGTTCAGCCAGACCGATGAAAACGGCAACAGCTTCTATGTTTCGAGCTTCTTTGTCGATAACAGCGGCAACGTCTATCTCAGCGACTGGCAGAGCGTGTACATCTATGACCAGGACGGCAACAAGAAGCCGACCGTTGACCTGGGCGAAAACGGCGGCGATCTGTGCGAGCTGAAAGCCGGCGTCGTGGGCGTGAGCTATTACAAGAACGATGAGGCAAAGCCGGAAGAGAGCGGCCGCGTCTTCCAGGAGATCGACCCTGCCACCGGCAAGCTTACGGGCGACACCGTCAAGCTGCCCGACTCCGCCTACAGGTTCTTCCCTGGCGACGATGTGTACGATATCTACTACGACTACAACGGCAACATCTACGGCTATAAATTCGACACCGACACGAAGGATAAGGTGATCGACTGGATCGAGTGCGACATCAACTCCAACAATATCAATTCCTACTCCATCCTGCCCGACGGGCGCGTGATTGCGTTCGAGAGCAGCTACGATGATCAGGCGCAGAAAAACAACATGCAGCTGATCGTCATGACGCGCGTCGACGCGGCAAGCGTCGTCAACAAGACGGTCCTGACCTTCGCGTGCATGTATCTGGATTGGAACATGCGCGACGCGATCGTCAAGTTCAACCGCGCCAGCAACACCCACCGCATCGTCGTGCGCGACTACTCCGAGTATAACACCGACGACGATTACAATGCCGGCATCCAGAAGCTCAACACCGAGATGCTCTCCGGAAAGCTCCCGGACATGATCGACATCAACACCTACAGCATGCCCGTTGAGCAGTACGCGGCGAAGGGCTTCCTGACAGATCTCTACGAGCTGATTGACGCAGACGCTGACCTGAGCCGCGAAGACTTCGTCCAGCCGGTGCTTAAGGCGCTGGAAAGCGCGGACGGCAAGCTCTATCAGCTGCCGAGCACGTTCGCAGTCAGCACGGCAATCGCGCTCGACAAGGTCGCGGGCGACTATGACACCTGGAACCTCGCGGCAGTCAAGGACGCCATGACGAAGCTCCAGGACGGCGCGTCGGTCTTCGACGTGTACCGCACAAAGTCCGACATTCTTCAGACCTGCATCTCCCGCAACATCGACGCCTTTGTCGACTGGGAGAACGGCGGGGCGCACTTTGACTCGGACGAATTCAAGGCGCTTCTCGAGTTTGCCAACCAGTTCCCTGAGACCTATGACTGGGAGAACGCCACCGACGAGGAAAACGACTCGGCGCAGAACCGCATGAATGCCGGCAAGCAGCTCATGACCGACATGTACGTCTCGAGCTTCGAGGATATGCTCTATCAGCTGACCGGCTACAACGGCGGCGTGAAGTTTGTCGGCTATCCGTCCGAAGACGGCACGTCGAACCACACCTTCCAGATTGACGGCGCGATTGCCATTTCCTCGACCTGCGCGGACAAGACCGCGGCGTGGAACTTCATGAAGCAGTTCCTCACCGAGGACTATCAGTTGGGCAGCGACGTCTGGAACTTCCCGATCAACCAGAAAGCGTTTGACCAGAAGATGAAAGACGCCATGACTGAGGAATACCAGACCGACGAGAACGGCAACGTCGTGAAGGATGAAAACGGCAACCCCATCCGCATCCCGAAGATGACCTATTATACCACTGACACGGGCGGCGGCGTGGCGTTCGCCGCAACCACGGAGCCGGTAGCCAGCACGGTCGTGATCGGCGGCTCGGGCGTCAACGAAGACGGCTCGATCAGCATCTACGCGATGACGCAGGAACAGGCAGATCAGATTCTCGATCTCATCAACGCCACCACTGCGGTCTACGGCTATGACGAGAGCATCCTGAACATCATCTCCGACGAGGCAGCGGCATACTTCGCGGGCGAAAAGAGCCTTGACGATACGGCGAACATGATTCAGTCGCGCGTCAACCTCTACGTCGCCGAGCAGTCGTAAACAAAACCAATCCGGAAGGGCAGCTTGCGCTGTCCTTCCGGACACGTGAATTTTTCCAAAATACAGAAAGGACCGAAGCGTGAAGCAGGCAAAAAAAATATGGAACGGCGTCAACGTGAAAATCCGGGACTTTCTGGCATCCCTGTGCTTCTCGGGTCCGAGTTTTCTCGGCATGCTCATGTTCTTCGTGGCGCCGTTCTGCGTGGTCATCTATTATTCATTCATCGCAGGCGCGCTGGACCACAGCTTTGTGGGACTCAAGAACTATATCAACGTCTGGAACAACGGCGCGTTTCAGATCGCCGTCAAAAATACGGCGGTTTTTTCGGGGCTTTCCGTTCCGCTGGCGGTGGTGCTGGCGCTGGTGCTGGCGCTGATGCTCGAGTGCCGGATTCCGTTCAAAAGCCAGTTCCGCACCTTCTTTTTAAGCCCCATGATGGTTCCCGTGGCGTCGATCATTCTCGTGTGGCAGGTTCTCTTTCACTCGAACGGCGTGATCAACGAGTTTCTCTCCGTCTTCGGCGTGAAGGCGATCGACTGGCTCAAATCGGACTACTGCATGGTGGTCATCGTGCTGCTGTTTCTCTGGAAGAACCTCGGCTACAACATGATTTTATTTATGGCGGCGCTCAACAACATTCCTAAGGAGCTTTTGGAGGTTGCGGAGGTCGAGGGCGCGTCGAAGGTCTATCAGTTCTTCCACATCAAGCTGCGCTACTTATCGCCGACGGTTCTGTTCGTCACGATTCTGTCCATCATCAACTCGTTCAAGGTCTTCCGCGAAATCTACTTACTATCCGGCGACTATCCCTATGAGGGACTTTACATGCTGCAGCATTTCATGAACAACATGTACAACAAGAACCTCGATTATCAGCGTCTGTCCGCTTCGGCAATCATGCTGGCAATCGTAATTATCGCGCTCATCGCCCTCCTGTTCGCCATCGAAAACTACTTTGGAAAGGACGTGGAGGGATGAGACGGAAAAAGCGCTATTTCTCCCGCGGCATGCTCACCGTGCTTGCCGCCGTGTTTGCCTTTTTGTTCCTGATGCCGACGGTGCTGACGATCACGAACTCGTTCATGACGCAGAGCGAAATCACCGCCAACTACGGGCAGGTATTTCAGAACGCGACCGACGGCAAGAGCTACATCAAAGACAAAATCAATCTGAAATTCATCCCGGACAAAGTAAGCTTCACGCAGTATTTTACGGTGCTGCTCAAAAGTCCGGATTTCCTCTATAAATTCTGGAACTCGGTGATTCTGGTCGCGCCGATCGTGCTGGCGCAGCTGGCGGTCGCGTCTGTCGCCGCCTACGGCTTCACGCGATGGCGCGGCAAAATCCGGGACACCATCTTCTTTGCCTACGTCATTCTGATGCTTATGCCCTATCAGGTGACGCTGGTGCCAAACTATCTGGTCTCAGATTTTCTGGGACTGCTCAACACCCGCTGGGCAATCATTCTGCCGGGCGCGTTTGCGCCGTTTTCGGTGTTTCTGCTCACCAAGTCCATGCGCCGGATTCCGGCTTCGCTGATTGAATCGGCGAAGCTGGACGGCGCGGGCGAGTGGCACATTTTCTGGAACATCTGCCTTCCCCAGTGCCGCAGCGCACTGTATTCCATCGCCATTCTGGTCTTCATCGACTACTGGAACATGGTCGAGCAGCCGCTGATTCTGCTGCCCGATGCCTCGCAGCAGCCGCTTTCCGTGTATCTGTCGCAGATCAACGCGGGCGAGATCGGCATTGCATTTGCCGCGGCGGTCATTTACATGGTGCCGGGACTTCTGATGTTCCTGCATGGCGAGGCATATCTCGTGGAAGGCATTACTTACGCAGGCTCCGTGAAAGGATAGGGAACTATGGATACGAATGTCAAAAGACGCGAATGGGTCAAGACCGCGGCAATTATTTTTCTGGCGGTGCTGCTGGTGCTGACCTTCTTCTCCAATACCATCATGAACGCATCCCTCCCGGAGGTTGCGACGCAGCAGGTGACGCAGGGCACGATCAACGCGAAAATCCGCGCCTCGGGCACCATCACCGCCAACGAAACCTACAACGTCAAGCTCGCGCAGTCGAGAAAGATCGAGAGCGTCAAGTGCAAGGTCGGGCAGGCGGTCAATGCCGGAGACGTGCTGTTCGTCCTGGAGGCGCAGGAATCGGATGAGCTGAAAGCGGCGAAGACAGACCTCGAGGCGAAGGAGCTGGACTACCAGAAGAGCCTGATCACCGCCTCGAACGATTCGGCGCAGGAGGACCGCGACGTGCAGAAGCTGCGCGACGCCTATAACGAAGCGCTGACAATCTATAACCAGTACAGCTCCATGGATGCCAGCCAGATTGCCACCGAAAAGGCGAAGGCAGATAAAAGACTTAAGGAGCTGACCAAGGAGAGCGAGCGTGCGCAGAAGGAATTGACTGACGCGCAGAACGACGAGGAGTATACAAAAATCTCCGGTGAGATCGCCTCGCTGGAAGCGACGCTGGAACCTCTCAAAGCTGCAAAAGACAAAGCAGAAAAGGCTCTAGCAGATATTGGTGCAACGATTCCCAATAAAAGTTCGAAAAAACTAAAAGACGATATTAGTGCGCAAGAAAAAGAAATTGATAGAATTTTGATGACTATTGGTGGAGGCACTGAATATGCGCAACTTTTGGCAGAGCATGAAGCAGCATATAAATATCTACAAAAATTGACAGACAGCCGTGTGGGCTTGATGGAAATGTACTGCACAACCAGCGAAGGACAGAGAATGCTGGATGAGTTGATACCGGCAGAAGCAAATTATACTGCACGTCAGTTAATTGCCGCATATAATGCACTACAGCCTTATTATGATCAGGTTTCCGAAGAACAAGCTGAACTTGCAAAGCTGAAAGCACAGCTGACTTATGCTGAAGCAGAAGAGGCATACGATGAGGCAAACAGCAATACGGAAGAACTCCGCGAACGCTACAATGCCCTGAAAGCAGCCATCGAGCGTTTGCAGATTGCTGTGGATAATGCAAAGGATGCTGTAGATGAACAGACAGGGGTTGTTTCTGATCTGGAGTCTGCCTCCACGGCGGCAGAGACCGTGAAGACGGCGAAGACCGCGCTGGAGGACAAGCTCTTTGAGATGAACAAGGGCGACACCGCCGCGCTCGACATGCAGGCGGCAAAGAAGGCAATCGAAGAAGCAAAGGCGAACATCGAAAAGCTCACGAAGGACGCCGACGCGCAGGAGGTCACGGCGAAGGTCGGCGGCACGATTGCCTCCGTCACCGTCACCGCGGGCGACACGGCAAGCGCGGACACCGCCATTGCGACCATCAACCAGACCGACCGCGGCTTCACGGTGAAAATTTCCATCACCAACGAGCAGGCGAAGAAGGTAAAAGTCGGAGACACCGCAGAGCTTGTCAACTACTGGGGCGACGCGACCGCAACGCTCGAGACCATCGGCAACGACCCGCAGAACCCGCAGAAAAACCGCCAGCTGACCTTTAGACTCACCGGCAGCGACATTCAGCCGGACTCCAATATCACCCTTGCCATCGGACAGAAGAGCGCAAGCTATGACGCCATTGTCCCCACGTCTGCCATCCGGACAGACAACAACGGCTCGTTCGTGCTGGCAATCGTGTCGAAATCCACCCCGCTTTCCACCCGCTACACCGCCACGCGCGTCGATGTGCAGGTGCTGGCAAGCGACGATAAGAGCTCTGCCGTCTCCGGCATCGGCTCGGGCGAGTTCGTCATTACCACGTCGACCAAGCCCATCGAGGCAGGCACCCAGGTCCGCCTGGCGGAGAACGGATGAGCGGCGGCAAATTTGCGCGCAAACGGCAGCGAAAGCCGCTTCCGCTGCGGTTTCTGGCGCTGCTGTTGCTCAACGTGATTCTGGTCGCGCTTGCCATCGTGTTCGCGGTCAAGCTGCACCACGTGACGCATCTTTTAATTACGCAGTCTGCCGCAGAGGTCTGGAAGGGACAAAGCACGGAGAACTTCGTGCAGGTCTCGGCGTTCCAACCTGTAAACCAGCCGATCACCGAGACGGACGTAGAGACCTTCCATCAGACGCTCCAGCAGAAATTCGTCGATGCATCGCTCGAAGAGCCCGAAAACGGCAGCCTCTATCAGGATGCCTGGTCGACCACCGCGCGCGATATCACCGTGTCGACCGCATCTGTCAGCTATACCGCAAAAACCATCGGCGTGGGCGGGGACTTCTTCCTGTTCCACCCCCTGCCCCTTCGCTCCGGCAGCTATATTTCAAACCGCGACTTTACCTATGACCGCGTCGTTCTCGACGAGGAGCTTTCCTGGGCGCTGTTCGGCAGCTACGACGTTGCCGGACAGACGGTCTGGATTCAAAATGAGCCATATGTAGTCGCAGGCGTTGTCTCGCGCGAAAAAGACAAGGCAAGCGGCAAAGCCTACGCAGACGGCGCAGGCATGTTCATCTCCTACTCCGCCATGCGCCATATCACAGGCGGTGAGGAGAACACAGACCCCGGCATTTCCTGCTATGAGCTGGTCATGGCAGAGCCGATCACAGGCTTCGGCTTGAGCGTTCTGCGCGAGAGCTTCCCGACGAAGGATGTAAGCGTCTTCGTACAGAACACGGACCGCTACAGCCTCAAGAGTCTGCTGACCGTCGTTTCGCAGTTCGGCGAGCGCTCGATGAACACGGCGGGCGTCATCTTCCCCTACTGGGAGAACGCCGCGCGGTATACAGAGGACCACGCCGCGCTCGATCTGGTGCTGCTGGTGCTGATGAGCCTGTGCCCTGTGACGTGCCTGATCGTGCTGATTATCCGCGAAATCAAATCCGGCTGGCGCTATTTGAGCACTAAAATTCCTGCCGAGATTGAAGCGCGTGTGGAAAAAAAGAAGGAAGAGCATTACGTCCGGACCGGCATCTAAGCAAAAAAATCCCCGCTTCCATGTCAGAAGCGGGGATTCTGGTATCTCGGGATTATTCGATTTCGAGTCTGCGACCGGTGGGCTCTTCCTTCTTCTGCTTCGGAAGAGTCAGGGTCAGGACGCCGTCCTTGTAGCCTGCCTTGATGTTCGCGCAGTCGATGCCGCTGATATCAAAGCTGCGGCTGTAGGAGCCGAACGAACGCTCGCAGCGCAGGAAGCTGTTCTTCTTTTCCTTCTGCTCAAACTCGGAATGACGCTCGGCGGTGATGCTCAGGGTGTTGTCCTTTACATCGACGTGGATGTCTTCCTTCTTGAAGCCGGGCAGATCAGCCTCCAGCGTGTAGCTGTCTCCGGTGTCCTTGATATCGGTTTTCAGTTCGCCCAGCGAACGGTCGGAGAAGAAGGCTCTTTCCAGATCGTCGAAATCCTGGAACGGGTTGTATACGGAATGATTCTTGCGGTTATAAGGTACTAACATATTCATTTACCTCCTGAACGGGAACCTTTTGCAGCTCCCCTTTGTTTTCTTTTTATGCTTCCAGCATACCCCCGGATTATGAACAAATCTGCTTTCTTTTATGAACGGACTGTGAATTTTAGCACTCGTTGGTTTTGAGTGCTAATTCTCATGAAACGGGAACAACACCCGCTCGAATTCGTCTAATTGGAAAAGAACGCAAGCGGAAAGGACGAGAGCTATGCTCACCATCAGCCATCTGACCAAAACCTTCGGCGGGAAAACCGCCGTCGACGATCTGTCGCTTCACATTGCCCCGGGCGAAATCTGCGGCTTCATCGGGCACAACGGTGCAGGCAAGACGACGACCATCAAAGCCTGCTGCGGCATTCTGACGCCAGACAGCGGCAGCATCGAAATTGCCGGAACATCCGTCGCGCAGGACCCCATCGCCTGCAAGAAAAGCCTTGCCTATATCCCGGATAACCCCGATCTCTACGAGTTTCTCTCCGGCATTCAGTATCTCAACTTTGTGGCGGACATTTACGGCGTATCCCAGGCGGACCGCCAGCGCCGGATTCATCAGTACGCGGCGCTTTTCGATCTGACGGACGATCTGGCGCAGCCGGTGTCCGGCTATTCGCACGGCATGAAGCAGAAGCTTGCGATCATCTCGGCGTTTCTGCACGAGCCGAAGCTGATTATCATGGACGAGCCGTTTGTCGGGCTTGACCCGACCGCATCGCATCTTCTCAAGGAGCTGATGCACGAGCACTGCCAGCGCGGCGGCGCCATCTTCTTCTCGACGCACGTGCTCGAGGTGGCCGAAAAGCTCTGCGACCGCGTGGCCATCATTCGCAGCGGGCGGCTCATCCGCTCCGGCACGATGGAGGAGGTCAAGGGCGACCAGTCGCTCGAAGCGGTCTTTCTGGAACTGGAGGCGGAAAAATGATGCTCAAAGCGCTTCTGAAGGTCCGCCTTGCCGCTTTCGGCGCCTACTTCACCGGCGCGTCACGCAGCCGCAGGCGGCAGTCGAAGGTGCAGAAAATCGGCATGCTGGCGGTTATGCTCTACGCGCTGGCGGCGTTCGGCATGCTGTTTTACACGAGCTTTTCTGCAATTGCCGGCATCTATGCGCACGAAGGCTTCGGCTGGCTCTATTTCGCGATGTATGCAATCATGGCGTTTGCGCTGATGGTGTTCGGCAGCGTCTTTACCGCGAAGGCGCAGCTCTATGAGGCGAAGGACAACGAGCTGCTTTTGTCCATGCCGATTGCCCCGCGCGCGATTCTGGCGAGCCGGATGGCGTCGCTGTGGCTTTTGAACCTGATTTTCGGGCTGGTTGTGGCAGTTCCGGCAGCGCTTGCCTGGGCGCAGGCGGCGGCGCTTCCGGTGCTGGGCTGGGTGTCGATTGTCCTGCTGCTGCCGGCGCTGGACTTCTTCTCTCTGGCGGTGACGAGCCTTCTGGCGTGGGGCTTGAGTCTGCTCGCAAGCCGTCTGCGCCGCAAGTCTCTGGTGACGGTCATTGGCTCCGTGGTCTTCCTCGGCGCGTATTTTGCCGTCATTTTCCGGATGAACGGATATATCGAGCAGCTGGCGCAAAATGGCGCGGCAATCGCCGAATCTCTTGCGGGCGCGAAACTTCTGTTCTGGCTCGGTCGGGCGATGGCGCAGGGAAACGCCTTGGCGCTTTTGTGGTCGCTGCTGGCGCTGCTGCTGCCGTTTGCGCTCATGTACTGGGTTCTTGACCACAGCTTCATCCGCATCGTCACCACAAAGCGCGGCGCGGCAAAAATCCGCTACGAGGAAAAGACGCTCGAAACCTCCAGCCCGGACAGGGCGCTCGTGCGGCGGGAATTTCGCCGCCTGTGGGCTAGCCCCACGTATTTGCTCAACGCCGGGATGGGCGTGCTGTTTTTGCTGGTAGGCGCGGCGGCGCTGGTGATCCGGCGCGCGGCAATTCTGGATCTTGCGGTGCAGCTGCCCGAACTTGCCGCATCGGTGCCGGTGTTTCTGCTGCTCGCCATCTGCGGCATGCTGGGCACGACGCTCTTCACGCCAAGCTCTGTCTCACTCGAGGGCAAAAATCTCTGGATTTTGCAGTCGATGCCCGTCTCCGGCTGTCAGGTGCTGCTCTCCAAGCTGCGTATGGCGGATTCTCTGACGCTTCCGACTGCGGCGGTCGCGGGCATATGCTGCGCGAGCGTCACAGACCGGGCGCCGCTTGTTCTGGCGGCAGGCGTTTTATTTGCGCGCTTTGTGAATCTGCTGGGACTGCGCGAGGGTGTTCTGCACGCGAAGCTCGACTGGACGAACGAGGCGCAGGCAGTCAAGCAGGGCTGGGCGACGATGCTCACCATGCTTCTTTGCTGGGGCGTCATTCTGGCTACCGGCGCGCTGTGGCTGATGTGGCTGGCAGAGCTTGTAAGCGCCGAGGCGTTTTTGCTTGGCTTCTGCGCGGTCTTTTTTGCGCTCGACGCGCTGCTGCTTCGCTGGGTAAAAACGACCGGCGCAGAACGGTTTTCGCACCTATCCTGACCCGCGTCCTGCCATCCGGGCGTCAAGTTTTCAGCGTTTTGCCAACTTGCCAAGCGTCCGCCTTTGCGGTATGATAGGCGCTGTTGACACGGCGAAATCAGGCGAAGGGAGGCGCGGGCATGAAATACATCGCCATCTGCGGCACGGTCGGCTCCGGCAAGACCACGATGCTCGGAAGGCTTCTCGACCATTTCGGCGCGCGCGCGTCGTTCCACGAGGAGCGCCCGCAGGATAACCCCTTCATCTGCGACTACTACGCGGATTCCAAACGCTGGACCTTCCACGCGCAGGTAAGCTTTTTGTCGCTGTACTTTGACGATCCGGCGTGGAAGCCGGAGAATGCCAAAACAGAGCTGTTCTTCTTCGACCGGTGCTTTTTGGAGAACCTCGTCATCGCGCGCTACCGGCTGGACCAGGGAGACCTCACGCAGGCGGAGTTTGACACGCTTGAGAAGCTCGCGTCCGGCATCGATTCTCTGATGCCGCAGATTGACAAATTTATCTATCTCGACTGCTCAATTCAGACGATTCTCGAACACATGCGAAAGCGCGGGCGCGAGTATGAGGACAATCTGGACCTCATGTACGTGTATGAGCTCAAGAGCCTGTACGATCAGTGGCGCGAGACGCTGCCTGCGGATCGGACGCTCACCGTCAACATGGACGGCGGGGAATACGACCTTTCCGAAATTGTAAAATTTATCGAAGCGTAAACAGGACGCGGCTTTTGCCCCGTCCTGTTTTGTTTCCGGTGTGTTATCTAACTGTATCCGCATTGTAACGCGGAGTTTCTAGTTATTTCATATTTTGGGCGTATACTATATGCTAGATTTTCTTAGGAGGGATGAAGCATGGCAGATTGCCGCGCACCGGTTGCGGTGTTTGACTCGGGACTCGGCGGCATCAGCGTTCTGCGTGAGCTGGTCCGGACGCTGCCGATGGAAAACTATCTCTATTTCGGAGACTCCCTCCACGCGCCCTACGGCACGAAGACGCCCGAAGAGGTAACGCAGCTGAGCCTGCAGGCGGCGCAAAAGCTTCTGGCTCAGGGCGCGAAGGCGCTCGTGGTCGCGTGCAACACGGCGACCAGCGCTGCCATCCGGACGCTGCGCAAAACGTATCCGGCGCTTGCCATCGTCGGCACGGAGCCTGCCATCAAGCCCGCGGCGGAGCGCCATCCGGGCGGCAGAATTCTGATGCTGGCGACGGCAATGACCGTGCAGGAGGAGAAGTTCCAGCGGCTCAAGGCGCAGTATGACGAGCAGGCGCAGATCATTCCGATTGCCTGCAGCGGGCTGATGGAATATGTCGAGCAGGGCATTCTGCGCGGTCCCGAGGTCGAGGGGTATCTGCTCGACAAGCTCGAACCGTACCTGAAGGTGCCCATCGACGCGGTCGTCCTCGGCTGCACGCACTATCCGTTTTTGCGCGGGGCAATCCGCCGCATCGTCGGCAGACGCCCCGAGATCATCGACGGCAGCTTCGGCATTGCAAAGCAGCTGCACAGACGTCTGGAAGAGCAGCAGCTTCTGAACCCCGGACCGGACGCGGGCAGCGTTTCGTTTCAGAACTCGCTGGACGAGCCGGAGATGCTGGAGCTGATGCAGGCGCTTTTCTCCTACGAGGACGAGACGCCGTAACGCGCTGGAAATTCAGAAAACCGAACATCAGCCGCTGGAAGGAAAAACAATCTTTCAGGCGGCTGACAATTTTTTTGCATACAAACATCGCGTTATAACCGGATACCGAAAATTTGTGCAACTTTTCCGTTTGCGTTTTTGCTTGAAAATCTGCTATAATAGAATTACGAAAAGTTGGATTTTGCGGGAAACGGAGGAAGCTATGTTTGCACCCGGGGATTATGTGATTTACAGTGTGGAGGGCGTCTGCCTCGTGGAAGAAGCGGGGCAGCTGAACGTGCCGGGGCTCGAGCGCGGCAGGAGCTACTACCGCCTGACGCCCTATTACCGCGGCGGCGTGATCTATACGCCCGTAGACGGCAAGGCGGCGATTCGCCCGGTGATGACAAAGCCGGCGCTGCAGGCGCTGTTACCGGAGCTGCCGGGGATGCCGGAGCTGGAAGACGTTCCGCAGGACCCCCGCCTGCTGGCAGGCTTTTACCGCGAGATTCTTGCGTCTCATGACTGCCGAAGGCTCCTGCAGCTGTGCAAGACGATGTTCCACAAGCAGCGTCAGCTTGCGCCGAAGCGCAAAACCGTCAGTTCGACCGAGCTTCGCAGCTGGAAAACCGCCGAGGAGATGCTTCATCAGGAGTTTGCCTTCGTCCTCGGCATGCAGCCAGCCGAGGTCAAAACCTATCTGGAAACAGCATTCGCCTCCTGAACATCCAAAAAGCCGCACGCAGGGTTTTTCTGCGTGCGGCTTGTCGTTTTTCTTCGATTATTTGCGGAGCTTTTCCAGAAGACCCCTGCGGCGCAGCGCCGGGGCGATTGCCGCGTAGAGAATGGGCGCGACGATCATGGCAAAGACGGCGTTGATTAAAGACGCGGGGAGCTTGCTGCCCATCGTGACGACGACGGCGTCGAGCGGATACCCGTGGACAAAGCGCTGGAAGATGTAGGTCTTGAGCATATAAAGTGCCACGTAGCTCAGAGCGCCGATGACGCTGCCCACGACGAGGCGGGCGTGCTTGCCCTTGCCGTCTTCCTTGCCGCCGAAGGCAATCCAGGCGCAGATCGCTGCCATCAGGAATTTGGACACAAACGTGATCAGGCAGTTGATCAGATCGTAGCCGCCAAACAGCGCATCATAGAGCATCGAGCCGAAGCCCGCGGCAAGACCGCCCAGCACCGGTCCAAACAGCATGCCGGAGAGCAGGCACATCGCATTTGCAAAATGGACCTTCGAGCCCAGAAACGGGAAGCGGAAGAAGGTCACAACGCAGACAATCGC
>VOFH01004344.1_pt1 | contig 35692 bp, 82 predicted proteins | sample 5384091 | NCBI WGS metagenome assembly VOFH01 (sample SAMN12384727, study PRJNA508395) | human gut metagenome | isolation source: healthy gut G | host: Homo sapiens
GTTAAACTGTTTGCGAAAGGGCGGTCCTGAGAAAACGGCATCAGCGCCCGCCTCCCGAGGCCCCAGCGCACTGCCGATGCGGCGTCCGTCAAAAACACACGGAGCCCGGCCCTTCCAGCATGGAAGCTGTCGGATCACCGCCGGCAGTCAGGCTGCCATTGGGCCTTTGGCTCTGACAAGCGAGGATGAATAAAACGACATGTGGCAGAGGATCAAAACATTTTCGCCCAGTACAGACCATGAGCGTAAAGGCCATGTGGATGATGATCCAGAAAAATCCACGCGGAGTCTCACGTGTCCCGTCTGTTTATTTTATTCGATATGGTCTGGTGCGCCGTGCATTACGGCGTGGGCTATTGGAATACCGGGTCTTTGGCTGGGTTTATATCCGAGGAAAAAAACGGAAAACCTTTATGACCATGCAGGATAATCTGGGGTATGCCGGTTGGCCAATGACAAGGCCTACCTTCCCTTATTCGAGGACAAGCTTCAATTCAACGAAAATTCCGTGAATTTGTCACCGTATTTCCTGGACCTGCGGAAAGCCTCTTTTGAGAATTTCAAGCCTTCTGCCAAAGCCATCGGCGATCTTTGTCAAGGAAACCGACGGCTTCGGCCGCGTAGGCGCCAGAAAGCTCAGTGCTTCCGATTATCAGGCTGAGCCCCTCCTGCCGGGCGCTTTACCAGGAGCTGAAGGATAACCGCCTGTTCGTAGTGGAGGAATGTGTGGTTCAATGCGAAAAAATGAACCTGCTTTGCCCTGCCTCTATCAATACCCCTTCGGATGGTGACGGTTCTTGCCGGCGGAAAGCCATATCTAATATACCCTGGTGCGTGGGCAACGGCACCAAGGCGGTAGACACATATCTCCAGCGGCGGCATGTACGCCCCGGTGGATGAAAACGGCGTGATCTTTAAGCCCGCTTTCTGCGATAAGACCGGCGAGCTTTACGAAATTCATCCCTTTACCAAAACCAAGCTGGTGGGTTTCCGAATTCCGTTTTACGCCCAGGCGGTAGAAATGGTGTTTGAAGCCGGCCCAAAGCGGGGTCCCCCAGGTGGGCTATGTAGGCTGGGGATGTGGCTATGGCGGAGGACGGCCCCTGCTTATTGAGGGCAACACTATGCCTGGCTACGATATACCCCAGAACTATTATCATCTGCGGGATGAAAAGGCGGGATTCTCTCCCGGTTCCAGGAGGTGCTGGGAGAGCGGCTGGGAGGCAAACTAAGCGCCGGAGCCTTCGGTGCGGCGGCGGGGCCCGCTTTCGTCACGGCCCGGGCTTTTGCTTCTCCGGCTTGCGCCGTAAACCCTCTGTCAGGAGCCTGACGGCGGCTGTTTTTTATTTTCCTATCGGCAAAGCGCCGCAGCCTCTTGTTTGATTCTCTCACAGGCTCTAAATCCCGTGGTCCCCTTAGGCGTAAATCCCACCCGGATTTGCGCCTTACCCAGTTAGGAGATTTTTATGAAACATAACCGTGGCATGATAGCCGGGATCCTGGCTCTGATTCTCGCATTCGGCTCTGAGGCTGTTCCTCCGGGCCCGACGATTTTAACGCCTCCCAAAAGGGCGCAAACCCGAAGCCACCCGGCAAAAAAGGAAGTGTACCGCCAGCTGGATTTCAACAACAAGGGATGAAATCAACGCGGCGGCAAAGGGCTTGCTGGATTCTCCCGAGTCCCTGGAAATCAAAGACGAAGACGGCAGCGTGATTTGGAGTCAAAAGGCCTTTTCCTTTGTTACGGAAGATACTCCTCTCCGGATACCGTCCACCCCGGGCTCTGGAGCAACGCCCAGATGAACCGGTATTACGGACTGTTTCAGGTACACGACCGCATTTTTCAAGTACGCGGCTATGACGTCACCAATCGACGCTGATCGCCGGGGATACCGGCTGGATCATCATAGATCCCATGTCCAACGCCGAGGCTATGCGCGCCGCCTTAGAACTGATCGAAAAGGACATTGAGGAGCGGCCTATTGCGGCGGTCATCTACACCGCGGCCTCCGTCAATCATTACGGCGGCGTGGGCGCTCTGCTGGAGGATGCCGCCGCAGCCATCCCCATTATCGCTCCGCGGGGCTTTTGGATGCCGCAGGCACGGAAAACCTGTTCACTGAAAACAGCTCCCGCAGGCAGTCGGAGTATTTATATGGCAGCCTGCTTCCGGCCGGCCGCTAGGGCAGCCTGTTCATCGGCAAAGATGAAACCACTGCAAATGGTACAGCCACCTACCTGACTCCCAACGATTTTATTCAGGAAACCGGAGAAACCCGAGAGATTGACGGCATAGAGATTCAGTTTCAGCTGTCGGAGGATACCACCGGTAATGTGGCGATGAACTTATATTTCCCCGACACCAAGTGCCTATGGCTTTCCGAAAATTGCAGCGAACCCTCCATGACCTCTATGATGTCACAGGAGAAAAATCCTCGGCCTGACCAGTGGGCGGATTTTCTGACGGAAACCTACGCTCTTTACGGCAGCCAGGCTGAAATCGTAATCGAAGCCCACAATTGGCCCCATTGGGGGAAAAGGATGTGATCCGCTCCTACCTTTCCAACCTGGCGTCGGCTTATCAGTATGTATTCGATCAGACCCTTCATTTGATGAACCAAGGCTATACGGAGTCGGAAATCGTTCAGTCGCTGGCTTTACCGCAAAGCCTTGCCCCAAAGCTGGTATCTGCGTCAGTACTGCTCCTCCTTAGGCGGCAGCATCCGCACAGTATACCAGTCTTATCAAACTGCCTCCACCCTGAACCCGGTCGATTTAAACCCGCTGACGGAAACAAGAGACAGCCCAGCCGGCTGGTAGAATATCTGGGAGATGTAACCACCGTTTTAAAGCGTGCGGAGGAGGATTTTGCCAAGGGAGACTACCAATGGGTGGCCCAGATCACCAATATTTTGATACAAGCCGACCTAATAACCAGCAGGCCCGCTACCTGTGCGCAGACGCCTTAGAGCAGCTGGGCTATCAATGCGAGTCCGTCCTGTGGCGCAACGCCTACTTAACCGGAGCCAAAGAGCTTCGGGAAGGAGCGGATCCCCAAGACGTGGAGCTGGATCCGCTTGGGCAGATAGCCCAGCACTTTTTGTCAGGGAAGCGATTCTGGATTATATGGGAACCCTGGTGGACAAGGATCTTGCAAACGGCAAGGAGTTCACATTTCTCCTGACTCCTTGACCGATGATGAGGAAACCTATACGGTGCAGCTTAAAACAGCGTGCTTCTTGTTTATCCTGGGGCCGTGGATAAAGCCTGTAAAAATAAAATCACCACCACTTCCTCCGGCCTATTTGCAATTCTCAATCAGGATACCGACCGGCAGGCCTTATTGCTGGAGGTAGAGGGGGACGAAACATTCCCTCTGTTTGGTTACTGTCTCAAGCGGCCTTCTGACGAATTTAACGTGGTGATTCCTTAACCTGGCAGCCCGGCATGATTCCTCTATGGGACATGGTTCCATGCCGTTGGCCGAGCCCGCGCCGGCTTTCTCGGTTCTCTGCCCATACGTTTTCTGCTTTTCCAGGATCCGAGCAGGAAGGCTTTCATGTTTTTATGTTCATTCATATTGGCCAATAAAACAGGACGGCTGTAAGCCGTTCCTGTTTTATTGATTCGGAAAATCATCGGCCCAGCTGTCAAGCACGGCTTCCGCTTAAGGAAAGCCCTTGGTTCTTCCAGGAGAAGCCCTCATAGAAACCAGACCCTATGAAGAGGCACCGTTCCATGGCGGAGGCCGCTGTACGGGCCCATTGAGTCCGTTGCGAGCGCTGCGGCATACGCCGCAATGATAAAATCCCACATCCTTTAAAGGCCAAGCCTGCAGCAGGACTTTCCAGGACTGATGTGAACTGCCGGTTTATCTGCGTTTTGGGTTACCATTTTTTCCTCTTGACAAGCACTGCCTGATTCTATATAATTAGCAATACAAAGCATAGTTATGCTAAGTATTTTGGAAAACAAAGATGGAGAACAGCAGATATGGAATTAAAGCTGGAACAGCAATTCAAAAAGGCGCCTTAGAGATGGTGCTTCTCTCGTTGATTGCCCGTCAGCGCTCCTACGGCTATGAGTTGATTTCGCGTCTTCAGCGGGAGGGCGGCGGGCTTTTCCAGGAGACTAAGGAAGGTACTCTTTATCCCATCTTATACCGGCTGGAGGATGAAGGCCTTATGAAAGCGAGCTGGCGTCAGACAGCGGCAGGCGGGTCAAAAAGTATTATCAGATTACTGATCTGGGGCTTTCCGCCCTGACGGAAAGAAAAAGCTTTTTGGCAAAAGCTATAAAAAGGTGATCGACCGCCTTTTGGAGGCTGCGCTATGAATAAGAATCAATATGTAAATTCCATTTTGAAAAGGCTTCTGCTACCGACCGTACGAAAAAAAGGATCCGGGCGGACTTAATGACGGAAATAGAAGCCTTGGAGGATCAGGGCTTTTTCACTCGAGGAAATCGTGCGGCAAAAAGGCGGGCCAGAGCTGGTAGCCAAAGAATTTAACGACAGCAGTTCCGATCCGGAGGCACAACGGCAGTATTATTTACAGCGAGGACTGAAAATCGCCGTTATTGTTCTGCTTTGTATCAGCCGTTCTCCTGGTGCTCGCTGGTACGGCCTTGCATTATCTGCCGTTTTGGTACACGCCGCCTCTTACCGAGGGAGAAACCGTCGCCATCATTGGCGGAGCCGATGGCCCCCACCTCCATTTTCGTCGCCAGTCTTCCCAAAATCATGGGTTTTGCCGCCCAGCTGCTGACTCTCGGCTGCGTACTGCTGGCCCTTTGCCTTGCCGCTCTTGCCGCATATTGGGCTTTAAGAAAAGATATTAATCAATCAGCAAATAAAAATCATTTGTTGGAAAAAAAAACACCATAAAAGCCACGGGCTTAAAGCGTGGTTTTAAGAAAGCAGAGAGGACGGCTGTGTGTCGTCCCTCTGCTTTTCTTACCGCGCCGTCCAGCTATGCCGACGGCTTTTCCAACCTTATGCGGGGCTGCTGACCGGCAGATTGGGTTTCTTACCCTCTGCCTTTGCCTCGGTTCCGTTGATCGGGGACTCATCTCTCCCTTACGGTTCTGCATATGATAGCTGCACCGCAGCATCAGCTTTTCCGGGGCCAGCCTGCCGGTAAATTTCGCCGCTTTCATCAAGGCGCCCGGCACGATCAGCAGCTTTTCTGGAACATCTTCCGCAGCGCATAAGCCGCCACCTCACAGCTGCTCAGGCCCTTACGCTGTTCACGCCCGCCCGGTCATTAAACCCGGTATCCACCGGGCCGGGACACAGAACGCTGACGCTGACATCGCTTTTCTCCCGGCGAAGCTCCTCGTAAACAGCCTCGGTCAGACGGAACACATAGGCTTTGGAGGCGTAATAGCTGGACATGAGAGGTAGGCAAAAAAAAAGCCGCCGATGAGGATACGTTCATCAGATATCCCTTATTCCGTTTTTTTAAAATCCCGCAAAAAACAGCTTCGTCAGAATATGCACAGCCTGAATATTCAGCCGAAGCATGTTAAGCTCCTGCTCCAGATCCGTATCGTAAAACCTGCCGTACATTCCATAACCCGCGTTATTAATCAGCACGTCGATATTTTGGTCTTTGACCTGATTGTATAAGTCAAAACAGGCCTGCTCTCTGGACAAATCCAGGGGGGAGCACCTGAACCTCTGTGTTCAATTCCTGTTTCAAGGCCTCCAGCTTATCTCTGCTGCGGGCTACCACAATCAGGTCGTATCCCATAGCGCTCAGCATTCTCGCCATATCCCGGCCGATCCCTCCGCTCGCTCCTGTCACTAAGGCTTTCAATTTTCCTTACCTCCTTGTTTCTCCTTCGATCCTCGTCTTACCGCTTCCCAGCGGCCTCTCGGCCGCCATAATTCCCATCCTTTATTTAGGATACCATTTTACCCGCTTTTTTACAATTTATCCATTGCTTTTTCCTTGCGATATGCTAAAATGAAAGCAGTCCGGTCCCCACTCCGCGGTGAGCTCGTCTTCTCCGCAAAATAATTTTGAGGAAGGGAAGGACGCTCTTGGCGGCTCTTTCTTTTTATCGTTCCAAAATAGAAAGGACTTATCCTGATGGCAAACAAGAAAAACCGGCCTGTTCCCCCGAAAAAGAAAAAAACAGAAAAGCGGGTGATATGGGTCCGGGTCATGGCTATGCTTCTCGCCCTTCTTTTGGCCGGTTCCGTGCTGGGCGTTATCTTCACCACGGCAGCCGTATAAAGCTCTAATTAGGCTGATTCCGCCACAAAAAAGAAACCGTCTGAAAATCTGTCAGACGGTTTCTTTTTTTGGGCAGGAAAGCCGACGGCTCTTCCGGCGGCAATCATTTCGACACTATTTCCCCTGACAGATATTTTTCCGGCACAGCTGCGGCTTTTTCGGCTCTTTCTTTTCACTTTAGGCCGTTTCCCACTCTCCCCGCCGCGCTATGATCCGATAAAAAGAGGACTGCCCTCTTCTCCTTGAAAGCTTCAATCAGGAAAAGGAACCGTCCTCACTTTTATCTCAGCATAAAATTACATTCCATGGATTTCTTCCGCAGACAGCAGGACCACTCCTGCGTCTCTCAGGGCTTCCATGGCTTTCTCGTCGTTATCCACCCGGATAATAACGAATGCCTTGCCCTTTATCCCGGCTGATGAAAGCATACATATACTCCACCGTGATATGGTGATCCGCCAAAATACGCATTGCCTTGGAAAATTCGCCAGGCCTGTCGTTGATGCCGACCCCGATCACGTCCGTAAGGGAAACGGTCATTCCCGCCGCCTTCAGCGCCTTAACCTCCTGCCCCGGATCATTCACAATCAGCCGAAGGATTCCAAAATCGCTGGTATCCGCCACGGAAATCGCACGGATATCGATTTGAGCCGCCGCCAGGACTTCCGTAATCTGGGCCAGGCGTCCCCCGGTTTTCTACAAAAATGGAAAGCTGTTGAATCTTCATAGTGCCGCCTCCTTTTTAGATGTGCCGTTTGTCAATCACTCGCTTGGCCTTACCCTCGGAACGGGGCAGGCTCTTGGGTTCTACCAGGCGCATCTTCGCCGCGATATTCAGGGGTGGACTGGAGAGCAGCGGCAATATTATGCTCCACATCCTCCAGGTTTCTCACCTTATCAGAGAACATCTGATCCGACATTTCCACCTGAACCTCCATAGTATCCAGATTGTTTTTCCGGTCCACGATGATCTGATAGTTAGGCTCCATGTTCAGGCTCAGCAGCACGTGCTCCACCTGAGAGGGGAACACGTTGACCCCCCGGATGATGAGCATATCGTCGGTACGGCCGCGGGTCTTGCTCATTTTCACCAGGGTTCTTCCGCAGGAGCAGGGCTTGTGGCTCAGCTTGCAGATATCCCTTGTGCGGTAACGGAGAAGAGGCAGCGCCTCCTTGCCGATGCAGGTGAACACCAGCTCGCCGTATTCGCCGTCGGGAAGCTGCTCTCCGGTTTCCGGATCGATGATCTCCGGATAGAAGAAATCCTCGTTGATGTGCATACCGGTCTGCTCTTTGCATTCGAAGGAAACGCCGGGTCCGGCGATTTCAGACAGGCCGTAAATATCATAAGCCTTAATATCCAGGATTTTTTCGATTTCCCGGCGCATATTCTCGCTCCAGGCCTCGGCGCCGAAAATGCCGCCGCGAAGCTTCAGGGTTTTGGGATCAATGCCCATATCCGCACCGTTTCGCCGATGTACATGGCATAGGATGGGGTGCAGCACAGGAAATCGGAGCCGTAATCCCGAAGGATATCCACCTGGCGCTTGGTATTTCCGGAGGAAACCGGGATGGCCGTGGCGCCCAGTATCTCCGCGCCGTAATGCAGCCCAAGGCCGCCGGTAAACAGGCCGTAACCATAGGAAACGTGGATATAGTCAGACTTGGTGGCGCGGCGGCGACCAGCGCTCTGGGCGCCCTTGGCCCACACGTCGATGTCGTTTTTCGTGTACCCTACCACCGTCTGCTTGCCGGTAGTGCCGGAGGAGGCGTGGATTCTCACCAGCTGCTCCTTCGGTACGGCGATCATACCGAAAGGATAATTATCCCTCAGGTCGGTTTTGTAGGTAAAGGGCAGCTTATGGATATCGTCGATGGATTTAATATCCCCGGGCAGCAGGCCCATTTCGTCAAACCTCTTTTTGTAAAGAGGCACGTTGTTATAGCAGTTCTCCACCATTTTAACCAGCCGGCGGGACTGAATCCAGTGCAATACCTCTCGGGGAGCGGTCTCTAGGTCCGGCTCAAAATAGTTATCCTGCATTGGTTACCACTTCCTGTTCTTTTTTCTTTTGATTTTCCTAAAATCAGAATCCGGAAAAGCCATGCTTCCACCGGAATTCTTATTCCGCATAGCCGCGGGCCGTCTCCCAAAAGCCGGGAGCTCTTTTTGGGGTAAAATGAAGCGTATTATTTCCCCCGGCCCGGTCCGGCAGACTCAGCCGGCGCAGCGCCGTTTCCCAGCGCGCCGCGCTGGTCTGTGCAGCACGCGCCCGCAAAAGGGCGCAGGCGTATTCCTCCGGAAGCTTTTCGGAGAGCCGGGACATAAAAGATTCTCTGAATAAAATATGCTCTTTTTCAAGCCTCTTACAGCGGCTTATCTCTCGTAGCCCAGCTCAAAGGCTTTTTATTCATCTCAATAAACTTCTGAGGAACTGTTGCCTCGATGGTTTTCAGCCATTCCTCCTTGCTCAGCTCCATGTGTTTGGCCATCACGCCGATCAGCACTACGTTAACCGCCTTGGAGGATCCCGCCTGTTCCGCTAAGGACAAGGCGTCCACCGCGACAATTTTCGCTTCCCTTTTCCTGGAGCTTCTCAATCAGACCCTCCGGATAGACGGCGTTGCCCGCCACCACCGGCATAGGATCGATCCGCTGGGTATTGACGATGATGGTACCGCCCTTTTTCAGGTAAGGCAGATATCTGGCGGCCTCCAGCTGCTCAAAAGGCCAGGATATAGTCGGCGCCGCCCCTTTTCAATCACCGGGAGTAAACCTTTTCCCCGTACCGGACATAGAGGTTTCCACCGAGCCGCCCCGCTGGCTCATGCCGTGAACCTCGGACATTTTCACGTCGTGGCCCGCAGCCACCATAGCGTTGCCCAGCAGCCCTTGGCAAGTCAATGTTCCCTGGCCGCCAACGCCCACGATCAAAACGCTTTTTACCTCGCTCATGCTTTCGCCTCCTTGCTCACAATAGCCTGCTTCGGGCACAGCCTGCACACGCCGCATCCCACGCACTGGGTTCTGGGTCGATGACCGCCTTGCCATCCCGCTGGGAAATGGCCGGGCAGCCGATGGCCATACAGGCCTTGCAGCCAATGCATTTATCGGTATCCACCGCCAGCGGCGGGTTGGTGCTTCACGGTTTCAGCAAGGCACAGCGGCCGGAAATAATCACCGAGGGCCGTCCGCCGCCAGCTCCTCGTTGACGGCTTTCTGGTTTCGCCTTCAGGTCATAGGGATCGCACACCCGCACTCCGGTCGATGCCCACGGCCTTGCACAAGGCCTCCAGGGAAACAGCCGACGCCGGGTCGCCGTAAATATTTTACCGGTGGTGGGGTTCTCCTGATGACCGGTCATGCCGGTGATGGAGTTATCCAGAACCACAACCACGGAATTGGAGTTGATTATAGGCGATATCAATCAGGCCGGTAATCCGGAGTGGATGAACGTGGAGTCTCCGATGACCGCCACGGATTTTTTCTCGCTTTTTTCCCCAGCACCTTATTGTAGCCGTGGGTGAGGACACCGACGCGCCCATGCAGACGCAGGTATCCATCATGCCCAAGGGGCGCTGGCGCCTAAGGTATAGCAGCCGATATCGCCGGACACATAAACCTTGGCCCGCTTCAGGGCGTAGAACAGTCCCCGGTGGGGGCAGCCAGCAGCACATCACCGGAGGCCGCACCGGAATTTCAGCCTCCAGGGCTTGGGCGGGCAGTTCCTCGCCGGTGAGCAGCCTGCGCACCAGGCTCTGGTTAAACTCGCCGCACAGGGGGAACAGCTCCTTGCCAACGACGTCCACGCCGATCTTTTTTGCAGTGGGACTCGATCACGTCGTCAGTTCCTCGATAACATAGACCTTTTCCACCTTTTCCGCGAACGTTTTGATCAGCTCCACCGGCAAAAGTTCACCATGCCCAGCTTCAGGTAAGAGGCGCCGCCGCCCATGGCCTCTTTGGCGTATTGATAAGAGTTGCCGGAGGTGATGATGCCGATGGATGGGTCATTAATCTCCATGCGGTTGATTTCCGCGGTCTCCGCCCACTGGGCCAGCCTCTGGGTTCTTTCCTCCACCTTTACGTGCTTGGGCCGGGCGAACGCCGGCAGCATGACGTTTTTCGCCGGGTTCTTCTCATAGGGCTTCAAATCTCTTTTCGTCCCTGTCCTGTAGCTCCACCAGGCTTCTGGAATGGGCGATCCTGGTGGTCAGCCGCAGCAGCACCGGGGTGTCGAACTGCTCGGACAGCTCATAGGCCAGCTTGGTAAAAGTCCTTGCATTCCTGGGGAATCCGCCGGCTCCAGCATGGGAACCTTGGCGCCAATGGCATGGCGGCGGCTGTCCTGCTCGTTCTGAGAGGAGTGCATCCCTGCGTCGTCGGCCACTCCCAAGAACCATGCCGCCGTTCACCCCGATGTAACTCATGGTGTAAAAGGGGTCGGCGGCCACGTTCAGACCCACGTGCTTCATGCCGCAGAAGGATCTGGCGTCCGGCAAAGCTCGCGCCAATGGCGGCCTCCGCCGCTACCTTCTCGTTGGGCGCCCATTCACAGGAAAGCTCCTGTATTTGGCGGCGTTTTCCGTGATTTCCGTACTGGGGGTTCCAGGATAGCTGGAAACAAAACGGACGCCTGCTTCATACAGGCCTCTGGCAACGGCCTCGTTGCCCAGCATTAATTGTTTCATCTATGTAGCTCCTCCAAATTTTCTATTCTTGTCAAAACCGGATTTATTCCTCCGGCTGATTTCTCAAATCCAGAATGCGCTTGGCCTTGCCCTGGAACCGCTCCAGGCTCTTAGGTTCCACCAGGGTCACCCCTGGTTTCCAGGCCCAGCACGCTTTTCAGCCGGTCGTGAACGCTCTTCTGCAAGTTTCCAGCGCCCGGTAATTCTCCAGCAGATCGCCGTTGAGCAGCTCCACCTTAACCTCAGGTTATCCAGGAAGTTCCTCCGGCGGACCACCAGCTGGTAATGGGGCCCCACGTTCTCCATGCCCACCAGCACGCTTTCAATCTGGGTGGGGAACACATTGACGCCCTTAATAATCAGCATATCGTCGGTGCGGCCCATGAACTTTTCCATGCGCACATGGGTGCGGCCGCAGGCGCAGGGCTCGTAATTCAGCCTGGTGATATCCTTGGTGCGGTACCTAAGCACCGGCATTCCCTTCCCGGGTCAGGGTAGTGACCACCAGCTCTCCCTCGGCCTCTCCCCGGGCCTTTTGCTCCAGGGTGTCCGGATCAATGATCTCCGGCAGGAAATGATCCTCCGCGAAGTGGAGTCCGCACCGCAGCCCGCATTCGCCGGACACGCCCGGCCCTCCCAACTCCGTCATGCCATAATTGTCGGATACAAAAATCCCCATAGAATTTTCAATCTGGGTCCGCATCTCCGGCGTACAGGTTTCCAGATCCCAGCAGGCCGATCCGCAGCTTATACTGCTCCATAGGATAGCCCGCTTCCTTCATGGCCTCCCCCAGATACAAGGCATAGGAGGGAGTGGCCACCAAACCGGTGACGCCAAAATCCCGCATCATCATCAGCTGCTTGGCCGTATTGCCCGAGGAGGCCGGAATCACCGTGGCCCCCAGATTTTTCCAGGCCATAGTGCAGGCCCAGGCGCCGGTGAACAGGCCGTAGCCAAAGGCGATCTGGATGATGTCCCCTTCGGTGGCGCCTCCGCCCACCGCCCACACGGGGCTACCTGGTCAGACCAATTTTCAATGTCCCGGCGGGTATACACCCCAACGGTAGGCTTTCCAGTAGTGCCGGAGGAAGCGTGGATCCGCACGATCTTCTTCATGGGCTGGGCCAGCATTTGGAAGGGGTAATTATCCCGGATGTCATCCTTCGTGGTACAAAGGGATATATTGGACGTCGCTTAAGGTTTTATTTTATCGCCGGTCACGCTAAACCTGGCGCAACCGCTCATGGTAAAACGGCACATTATTGTAGCAGTAATCCACAATATGCTTCAACCGCTCCAATTGCAAGGCTTCCAAATCCCTGCGGTTCATGGTTTCAATGTCTTTCTGAAAAAAACAACCGTAACACTTCCCTTTTTCTTTTCAAAGCAAGGCCTTTTCCCCCTAAGATTTGCCCTATTGCTCCACCATAAAAGCAGGCTGGCACAGCCTGCTTTTTTAACAAAAAGCACCTGCGTTTTTTTCGTTTATGGTTCTAATGCCGCCTTAGCCTCCGGCGGCCCGCCCTCCTTTATGGCGTGAAGCTATTATACCATAATTCCGCCTGTTTGACAAATAGAAACCGCAGGAACAGCATGGTTCTTTTCGGGAAAGAAAGTCCGCTTTTTTCCATCATGAAAGATTTTCTCAGCCGGCGGAGCAGCGGTACCGCAAAGTAAAAGCGCAGGCAATCCGCCTGCGCTTTTACTCAGCCTTCGCTTTTTGTAAAATAATCCAATCCGTTCAATTTTTTGACGATATGATGCTTGGCCCGCCATTCCTCGGCGGTGCCGGTATAGAAAAAAGTCGTTGGTTTCCCGCTTTTCCATCCGGCCCTTTTAGCGATGACGCTGACCAGGAAGCACAGTGCCAGAGAGACGGCCATGGCCAGACAGGCATACAAGGGGCCGTTTGGGGTTTTGAAGCCGGAAACCGCCACGGAACAAGGGCGGTCAGAAAGCCGCCGACCATACCCGCCCAGGCGCTCGGCCTTATTGATGCCCTTCCAATACAGGGCGACGGCGTAGGGCGCTAGGAAGGAGCGGAGATGATTCCCCAGGAATAGGACATCATTTCCAAGATAGGAGGGATAGTTAGCCACCACATAAGAGCCCACGACGAAAATCAAGCAGAAAAATACGGGTCAGCTTGGCCAGGGTTTTTGTCCTTCATATTGGGCTTTCAGCTTCGCCTTCACCAAATCCATGGTTACGGTGGAGCAGGCGGTCAGTGATGCTGGAAAGTGGACACAGACGCGGAAATCAGCAGCACCAGCACAATACCGATCAGGATATTGGGCAATCCGGCCATATTCAGCATCTGCGGCACGATGTAGTCCTTTCTCCCCTGGGGCAGCCTGCTGCCGAAGAACAAATGGGAGAAGGAACTGATAAAATAGCCGCCTCCCGCAACCAGCAGAGCGAAGAAGGTGGAAATAATCACGCCCTGTTTTACCTCTTTGTCATCCCGGATGCCATAATATTTATGTACCATCTGGGGCAGGCCCCAGGTGCCAAAGCTGGTCATCAAAATGGTGGCGACCAGGAAACCAGGCATTTGGGAATCCATGGGAGCCATTTGGTTCTTCCATGTAGGAGATCATATTCTGGAAGCCGTTTTGCAGGCCGCCCACCTGGGGCATATGATAATCATAGCCAGCAAGGCGCTGACGCCGAACATCATGATAATCCCCTGAACAAAGTCTGCCTTCAAGGTGGCCATATAGCCTCCCAGCACCAAAAACCACCGCCGAACCTACGGCGATCAGAATCATGCATACTGTTTCATCAATATTCAGCAGCACAGAACAAACGCTGGTCAGGCCCCTTATAGACCGAGGCGGAGTAGGGCAGCAGAAAATAAAAATAACGATGCCGGAAAAGAGCTTCATCGCCTGGCTGTTATACCGCATTTCGAACAGCTGGGGCATCGATTTGATTTTCAATCTTCTGGTACATTCCCGGGTCCGTTTTGCCAGCACCAGCCAAGCCAGCAGGGAACCGAACACCGCGTTGCCAAGACCCACCAGGCCCGACCGACAGCCCATAGCTCCATCCCGAGCTGCCGGAATAGCCGATAAACATTACCGCGGAAAAGTAGGCTGTGCCGTAAGACAAGGCCGAAATCCACGCCCCTGCATTGCGTCCTCCTACCGTAAACGCCGCCATGCCCTTGCTGTTTTTGGAATTTAAAATTCCTACCGCAAGCATGAAAAGGACATATACCGCTATGACGATCCATATAGTTGTTTCTTTGCTCATTGCCCTTCCTCCTTTATCGCTTTTAAAGCATCGATTAATCGATGCTTTAAAACCACAAAAGAAATTTTACCTGTTTTCACTAAAAAATCAAGCATTGTTTTCAAAATTCTTTTTGTTAAGAATTTATTAATAGTTTTTTTTAATCCATTTTTTATGGTAAAATAGAGAAAATAAAGGCAATTTGTTTAACCGGAAGTTTTCCTGCTGCTGAAAGGGGTAACGGCGATTATGCTGCCGAACGACCAAGCGCTGATCGACGAAATTCTGCGTGAGAAGAAAAAAAAACAACACTCTAATTCTGGCCCATACCTACCAGCCCCCGAGGTTTTAGCGGTAGCCGATTTAACCGGAGATTCCTTCGCCTTGGCCAAGGCTGCCGAAAGCCTCGAGGCTCCCCAGGGCGCTTTTGTGCGGGGTTCGCTTCATGGCGGAAACCTTTGAAGATTCTGTCTCCGGAAAAGGAGGTCGTTCTCTCCCATCCTGACGCCGGCTGTCCAATGGCGGAGCAGATCAATCCAAAAGAGGTGGAAGCATACCGGAAAGCCCATCCGGACCACGGAATCTGCGCTTATGTAAACACCACCGCTGATCTGAAAGCCCTGGCGGATGTCTGCGTCACCTCGTCCTCCGCAGTATCCATTGTGAGAAAGCTTCCTTATCAGGACATCTTATTCCTGCCTGACAAAAATTTAGGCTCCTTTGTGGCCGATGCCGTGCCAGAAAAAACATCCACCTGATGAACGGCTATTGTCCGGTACATAACGAGATCACCGCCCAGGATATTCTAAGCATAAAGGCCGCCCATCCCGGCGCTAAAGTGGCGATCCATCCCGAGTGTCCTAGGAAGCAGTTGCGCTGGCCGATATGATCGGTTCCACCAAGGATATCATCAGCTATGTGAATACCCGGGATGACGATATTATCCTGGCTACCGAGCGGGGCGTCTACGACAACCTCATTCTAGAATTTCCGGACCGGAAGCTTTACCAGCTTTGTCCCCAAAAAAATGACCTGTGCCGATATGAAAAAGACCAATTTACAGCAAGTATATGACGCCTTGACCGGTAAGGGCGGCGAAGTCATTACCTTGGATGAATCTCTCCGGCTCAGAGCCCTTAGGCAGCATTGCCAGTATGCTGCGGTATGGAAATTAATATAGCCGCGGCCAGTAGGCTGCCAGCTTTTTTGCTGAGCCTCTTTGTGTTTTTATCATATAATCGATAAATCATATAAAGTTAAAACCGCATTGTGATATTTTCTATATCACAAAATATCGGATGCTTAGTCAAACCGTTTTTCGCCTGCCAGGCCTTGGTATTTGTTGAGCTCTTAGTCACCCGCTTTCCTGGAGGCGCCGCTTTTAGTTTTATTATAACAATTCAACGCGCGGGCTGCGTCCAGGCTCAGCCTGGGGTTTCAATCGCTATTACAGCACCGCCTTCCTCGCGGGCGCCGCTTTTGGTTTTATTTATAACAATTCAACGCGCGGGCTGTGTCCAGGCTCAGCCTGGGGTTCAATCGCTATTACAGCACCGCCTTCCTCGCGGGCGCCGCTTTTAGTTTTATTTATAACAATTCAACGCGCGGGTTGCGTCCAGGCTCAGCCTGGGAAAGGGGAATCGTAATTATGCCCCAAGAGCAAAATTATGACGTTATCATCGTAGGGGCCGGCGCCGCTGGCTCTACGCCGCTTTTAAACCTGGAAAAGCGAGGCGAAAGTCCTCCTGCTTTCCAAAAAAGGAGCTCGCTCTTTCCAACAGCTCCCTGGCGCAAGGCGGAGTCGCTTCCGTAGTATATCGGGAAAACGATGATCCGGAGCTTCACTTTCAGGACACCTTGATCGCGGGCAAGCATCAAAACAATCCCGACGCGGTGCGTGTCCTGGTGAACGAAGGGCCGCAGGATTTGCTGAACCTCCAGCGTCTGGGAGTGGATTTCGACTTAGTGGCGATGGCCGAATCCAGATGACCCTGGAGGCGGGACATTCCCGCCATCGGATCGCCCATCACAAGGATTCTACCGGAAAAGAAATCGTGGACAAGCTGCTATATAGGGTAAAAAAGCTTGCCAATGTGACGATTTTGGAAAACGCTTTGCTCTTTTCCCTGACAAAAACGGAAAACGGCTTCTACGCCGGGATCCAGCATCAGGAGAAGCTTTTTATGCGGGAGCTTCTTATGTGCTGCTGGCTACCGGAGGAATCGGGCGTATTTACCAATACACCACCAATTCCGCTATTGCTACCGGCGACGGCATTATGTTTGCACATGAGCTGGGAGCTGAAATCAAGCATTTGAGCTGGATTCAATTTCATCCCACCGCCTTTGCCGCGGAAAGGACCGGGAGCGCTTCTTGATTTCCGAGGCAGTTCGGGGGAGAGGGCGCCAATCTGTTAAACTGCTACGGCGCCCATTTCACCTCAAATATGATTCTCGGGAGACTTAGCCCCCGGGATGGTATCCAATGCCATTATGCAGGAAATGGCCGCTACCGGCAGCGACCGTTTCTATCTGGATATTACGTATAAGGATCCGGATTTCCTAAAAAGCCGTTTCTATGATCTATGAGCGCTGTCTCACCGAGGGAATCGATATCACCAGCGATTGGATTCCAGTGTTCCCCTGCCAGCATTATTTGATGGGCGGCATCAACGTGGATTTAAACGCCCGTACCTGGAAGGTTTCCTGGCTGTACGCGGCGGGTGAATGCTCCCATACCGGGGTTCACGGCAGGAACCGGCTGGCCAGCAATTCTCTTTTGAGGCTCTGGTATTCGGCAGACGGGCTGCACAGGATATTTCCGCCCATCTGAAGCGGGAGCAGCCTCCCTTGGGGCCGGCCCCTGAACAGGTGAATCTGGGCGGTAAGCCTATGCACCACGGCTACCGGACAAAGATCCGGGAAATCCTACAGAATGCCTATTTTGTCATTCCAAAGCCAGAGGCTTTTCAGGAGGGCCTCAGCACCGTCAACCAAATTTTACAGGAGCTGGAAACCGGCGGCTATGCCCGCGGCCAGGATTTTGTGGAAGCGAAAAGCGCCGCGGTCTGCGCGAAAATTATTTTAAGCGAGGTTTTGAATGAAAATGATGCTTAATTCCTTTTATGTGGACGATCTCATTAAACGGGCAATTCAGGAGGATATCAACTATCTGGACGTCACCTCCGACTATCTTCTGCCCCTGAACAGACTGGCGCCGCGAAATTCGTGGCGAAGGCCTCCGGAGTGCTGTGCGGCTTGGATGTCGCTTTTCGGGTCTTTCAGCTGTTAGATCCTACCTTTTCCGCCAAAGCCTATCAATCCGACGGAGACCCGGTTGAAAAGGGCGACCTGATCGCGGAATTTACCGGAAACGCCCGGCAGCTTCTGAAAGGGAGCGAACTGCTCTGAACCTTTTGCAGCACATGTGCGGAATCGCCACCGCAACCGCCCAGGCTGTGGCTCTGACGAAGGGCACCAAAGCCTCTATCGCGGATACCCGCAAAACCTTGCCCGGACTCCGGGCCCTGCAAAAAATATGCCGTCACCATAGGCGGCGGAAAAACCACCGCTTTAACCTCTCCGACGCCGCCATGCTGAAGGATAATCATATCGACGCAGGGGGCGGTATTACCAGCGCTATCAGCAAGCTGCGGGAAAAGGTGGGCCATATGACCAAAATCGAGGTGGAAACCCGGAGCCTGGACGAGCTGAGAGAAGCTCTGGCGGCTGGAGCGGATATCATCATGCTGGACAATATGACGATAGAGCAAATGGCGGAGGCGGTCAAAATCACCGGCGGCAAAGCTCTGCTGGAGGCTTCCGGCAATATTACCGCAGACACGATTCAGGCCGTAGCCGCTACCGGCGTGGACATCATCTCCATCGGGGCCCTCACCCATTCGGTAAAGGCCTTCGACATTTCTATGAAAATTTCCTTATGATGAAAAACGATTGAAGCTGCCAGTAAATAAGCGGTATATAAAAAGCCTCTGAAAGAACAGCATCGACGGCTGACCTTCCGCTAAAACGAGCAATAAAAAGGAGTCCCTGCCATTTTGGGCAGGGACTCCTTTTTATTAGATTTTATGAGATACATTATTTCAACCAATACGGCAACGAAAAGCGCTGAATCCTTGCTCCGCTAAAAATTCTAAAAAAGGAAGCTGCTTACAGCCGCGCTTTTGCGTATCACGCAAGCGCGGACCAGAATGCAGAAAAATTGATGTTTTTCGGAAGATTTCAGTATTGTTGTAAAAAGCGGGAAGCGTCAGCGCAGGCAGGCGGTTACATACTTGACGGGCAATATCCATTCGCTCGGCGATTTCAACCACGGTCATCCCAGAGGCTGAGAACCTGCGGCAGACTGTCTTCCTAGACTCCCCAATTTCTATGATATGAAGATCCGGGTCATATAAACGAACCACCCTTTGTCCCCAGCTGTGCTCCTTTACTGGGTGAACGTAACGGATTCCTTCCAGCGCTTCCAGCCCTGTCAAAAAGCTTTCGAAATTTTCTTCTTCAAAGTAAAGCTCTGCGTCATTGCCGCCAAAGCTGATGTCTTCCGCAGCCTTTGAGAGGAATCCCATCCAGCTTTCCTGGGTTTGCAGGCAAAGCCCTCCGGTCAGGGGTGACGTTTGCGCCAAAGTCAAGGATCACCCTCAATCCCAGAACTTCCCGATAAAACCGTTTCGACGCTTCTAAGTCGGATACCACCAGCAAAGGGTTTTTCAGCTTCATGCTCTTCCTCCCGCTCATTTTTTTTCTTGCCGCTCCGTCCGGGTTCAGCGGCGCATCTTTTCATTAAAGACAGTATACCCTGTCCCGGCCTGAAGCGCAAGCGAAATAAAAAAGCAAGGCCTAAGGCAAGCTTTCCAGTATGGCCCAAGCCGCGGAAAACAGGCCGCTCCAGGCGGCGGAGGAGCGGGCGGCCGGACCGTTTGAACGCCAAGAGTCATCAAAAATAATTCTCCGACGCCCTGTCTGTGGCTCTAACCGGGTGTAAAAGCCGTTTTCTACATGCGCTGGGCCAACGCCCGCCTACCATTAAAAAGCCGTCCGCGCCGATTTATTTTACAGCCAGATAAAAATACTGTCCGTCTCTCAGATTCAGATTATAAAACAGCTTTCCCGCCGCCTCGCCTGTGGTCTGCTTCACCGTCAGCCTATTCCCTTTGTAGGGAAACCGCTGCCGTACTCAGGCCCGGAGCCGCAAACCCGGCGTTGCATTTTGTAATCCCCTCCGCCACATACTCACTGAAAGCTCTGGTCTGATAAAACACAAACACAAATTTTGGCGTAAACGGCAGTGTAAAGTGCTGTTCCGCGTCACCGGTGCTTTTACGATAGCTGTCCAATAAATAGGGCGAATCAAATTTCTCTCGGTCGGCGGCGGAAAGATGAGACACTGCATCCTGCAGATGCCCTCCGATCACGCTGTCTAAAAATCAGGTTATCCTCTGTAAAATCACTTCTCATGGGCTTATCGGTGCCCAGCCAATTATTTAGGCTTAACGCTCGGCGTTTTATTGCTTGTGGGCATAAAGTAACCTCCTTCTATTCCGGACTGTATGCGTCAATCTGGTTCCAGGTCATTTCGGCGGCATCCATCTGGTCAAACGTCTTGTCCATGCTGTCAATCCGATTCCAATCCAGGGTCCTGAAATCAAACTCCGCTTCCAGGTGACAGGGCAAAACTCCTTGGCCGCCGCCTTGATCTCCTCCTGGCCCTGAAAATCCTCCAGAAAGTCAAAAGCAGTTAATATAAATGGACGCGCCATCCAGATTTTCCTTTACCTGAGCCCGCAGTCCGCAGGCCACCAGCGCCCTTTCCAAATCCTCCCGGGTATTGTTTCGATTATTGATAGCTCCCCGGTAAGCAGCATTTCCCTGCGTTCCCGCAAAGGCAGCAAGGTTTTGGGCTTGCCATAAATTTCTTCCCTCCTGAGATTCCTTCCCCCTGGGCGGTGGGGAGAAACGCCTCCCTGCTCCAGTTCGTCAAGGCCGTCCTCCAATAAGTCTAGCCCCGCCGCATAAGCCGCCAGCTCCGCGTAAACCAGCGTGCCCTTCTCCAGCTTATAGATACCCAGCGGACGCAGGGCATCCCGTAACGCTTGCAGCCTGCTCATTGCTCGTCCTCCACTTTGGGAGAAACCCCTATGGTTCCCGCCACCGCCAGCTGGCCGCTTTGCACCGCCACATCATGACACAGCAGCGGCTCCGGCCAGCATTGCTCTACGCCCTCGACTCCGTAAACTACAGCGGCGGCTCTGGTCATGTAAACAGACTCCCCGATAGACAGGCCTCCCATATAATCCCGTAAGGCTTGCTCCGCCAACAGCTTCAGCTCGGAATAATCGTATCCGCCTTTGGTACCAGATACAATATGATATCTACAGAAACCTTTTCCGCTCCCTTCACTTGAACGTCCACGTTGATTTCCTTCAAAGCGTTCAGGTCGTTCTGGATCTGGGTAATCACCTCGCCTCCGGGGACATCCCCTGGAGGCCACATATACGTCTACCGTGCCCGTGCCTCTGGCTCTGGGCGATACCGCCGCCGAATACACGCCCTCATATTGCAAAGGCAAATTCCGGTAAAGGCGCTGTTGGTACCGTTGGGAATGTTGCGGCAGCTTTCCAGCACTCTCTCCCGAAGCTCCTCGTCGCTTTCTCCGTCGGCGCCGCCGGTAAACGCGTCCCGGTTGGTTACCGCCGTCACTCCCGGAGGCGGCGTCACCAGCACCAACTTAATGGTTTCCGCCGCCGCATTAGCCTGCGCGCCGCCTTCCTCAGAGGCCGCCGGGACGGAAACGGAAAAATCCCCGCCTTTAAGATTCCTTTCCGGGTGGTGACAAAACGCAGTCCCTCCTGGGAAACAGCGCACCGTGCCCTCGGGAATGGTCACATCGTACAGCAGGGCGGCCTCCCGGGAAAATTCCAGCGTTCCCTGAGAACGGACGGCGCTTTTCCGCTGGATTCCCCTTTGCTGGGCGTGATAATCCCAGCTGGATGCCCTGGGCCGTCTGAGGAAAGACCTGGCGCTTCAGCCAGTCAGATTGGTGCAGGCGGAGAACAGCTCTCCCGCCAGAACCTTCAGCCGGATGCCGATGTCCGAGGCGTCGTCGGCTGGAAAGCCAGCAAGCTCCTGAAACCGGTCCTGCATTCTGGAAAGTATGGATTCATAGGTTTCGCTCATATCAACACCTCAATTCCATCTGTTTCCGGTCCGCCAAAAGGGAGACCGTTAAGGAAAGCTGGTCGGGCCCGGTCATACCTGCCCGCACCCCCAGAGGGGTCACCTCCGCCATGGGCTTGAGGGCCTCCTCACCATCTGCATGGCGGTTTCCGAAAGTGCCTCCCGGTTTCCATAGCTGCCCTTTAGGGTATACAACCGGCTCTCCCAGCTGCTGGTCATAAAAAGCTTCCCTTTTTACCGTGAGCCGGAACATCACCCGCTGCAAAGCTCCTGGGCGCCGCTGATCCGCACCGGCAGTCCGCTGCCATTCGTTTGAAAAATCCCCGTCTTTGATCGCTGTAGCCATAACCGCCTCCTTATTGTTCTGCGCCGTTAATAAACACCTGGCCCTCCAGCTGGATTTTCCCATCCGGGTCAGGGGTGATTTTCGCTCCTCCTGAGGAAAACAGAACCAGCTCGCCCGGCTGCAAGCCCTTTGGGTCGATTTCCACTCCCAGGCAGAAGGTCTTTTCTCCGGAAACCACGCCCACCGCGTTTTCCCCGGCGGGAGGCAGGCTCTTCACTCCATAGGGTCCTGCGGCGGCTACCTCCCGGTACTCCGACGAGGACTGAAGCAGCAAGCCGCCGTTCTGTTCCCCGAGATTGTCCCCCGCCACCGGCCTTTCCGCTTCCTTTTGCCGGGAAGCTATCTTTTTTACCCAGCCCATCGCTTTCCGCCTCCCAATCCTTCCTTAAAATTACCAGCGTTTGTTCTCCCGCGGAGTCCAGCCGGTGAAATCCCGCTCACCTTCGGCGCTTCAAAATCACCCAGAACAGGGTCCGCCACCCTGGCGGGTCTCCAGCGGCAAAATTCTTTCTCCCGGACAGGCCAGTTCGGGCTGGTAGGCCTGCTCCCGGCTTTTTGTCCAGCAGCAATTGTCCTCCGGAATACTGGGGTTTTCGGATCATCCACCGCGTTCAGCAGGCGGCGGCGGAGGATTCCATCTCCCGCCGCCTGGGAATCCCATACCTGGGTGCTGTAGCCGCCCAGCCGCTCTGAGCGGACTAAAACCTGGGAAAGCCGCTTGCACCTCAGACGCTCCTCCCGGATAGAGGCGTAGAAAATTCCTCCGCAGTTGGAAAACAGCGCCTCAGCCTCCGGGTCCTGGGGCTCCATTTGAAGCTCTCCGGTAAAGGTTACCTGGGGCCGGGTGCCTAAAGCGTCGGCAGAAGCTCTCGATCACTTCCCACTCACTGGCGCCCTTTTCAATTTGGAGCTTGGTGGAAAATGCCTTGTCTTTCGAAAACTCCGAAAAGCCATAGGGCTGGGCATGGCGCTGGTAAATCAGCCTGGTGGATGGCACGTAATAGGTCTGAGGATCGCCTCGTTGTCCAGCAGGGCGCCGCCATGCTTCTGGAGCACACTTCAATTCCGCCCCGTCCCCATCCACAGGATCGTCTGCTCGTCGATCAATCCCCGGAAAAACACCGCTCCGTCCTTTACGACTTGAATCGTGTGAAATTCCGGCAGACGCTGTCCGCTCCCAAGCGGTTCCAGGGGGAAACCGGGCTTCCAGGCTGTGAGCCGGGGCGTCGGTCTGCGGAAAAACGGACTGACGCCGGCTTTGTGAATTCCCTCGTTTCTCCTCCATAAGCCGTTAATCGGTAAATCACCGCAGCGCCACCTTCTCTCCTCCCGCAGCCAGCTGGTCGGGGCGCTTCACATTAGGTTCCGCCGTGCCAGCTCAGAAATGGAAATCCCATATAGTTTAGAAATGTCCCAGAGGGTTTCCCCCTCCTGTACGATATGGTAATCCTTGCCCTCCCGGAGGACCGGAATTCCTTCCCCGACCTGTTCCCAAAACTCGAACCGATAGCCTACGATATCCGGTCCCGCCTGGCCGGCCATGGTCAGAGAAACCAAGCTGGCCTCGAACCCGGTGGAATCCGGCAGGATTAATAAGCCGGTTCCTCCCTGTTCGCCAGGGCCGCCAGCGTCCGGAACTGGAGGAGGCAATCTTCCCCGAACAGTTCCCCTCTCCTGTGACGATCCGCTTTCCCGGGCCTAGGTCCTGCAAAGGTTTCCCTGTCCGGGCAGCTTCCACTCTTTGATCTCCCGGCGGCAGAAGCCACCTGTATGGTCTTCGGGTTGTGCTTCCAGGTGTAGTCCTGAAACCGCATCAGCGCTGTGTTCATAGCTCTACCTCCCATAAGCCGGAGTACCGTCTGGCATCCGCTCCATGGCCAGGAGATGTCCTCTGTTTCAGGCCAGCGGTTTCCCGCACTCTGAACGGGTGCCACTTCCCGCTTGTAAACGATTTTGGTTTCCGGCGGACTTCCGCCTGACCAGGGATTTCCCTTTTGGTTCTCCGGCGCACCTTCACTTTTCTAGGCTCCTTCATGCTCAGCTCCATCCTATGGGAAGCGATCAGGGAAACGCCCTCCAGAACCGTGTCGTTGATCCCGGCGGATTCGCTGATCTCATTCCATTCACAGCCGGAATAGGTAATCCGGCGGTCCGGCTTGACGATCACCAGGTTAAAGCCGGAAAGCTCAAAAAAAGCTGACCCCGTCATCTAACGCGCCCTCGCGAGGCATAGACCGGGAAAGCTCCACAAAATGTGGTTTTTCCTGGCACAGTGCCTACCGGCTCAGCGCTTCCAAAGGCCTCCCACATAGTGGCTCTCCCGGGCAGAGTGGGCTTTATATCCTCTACCACCGCCAGCTTTCTGCCGTTAACCTCCAAATAAATATCCCGGCTGGTGGGAAAATTTCCATTTTCCATAGGCTCCTCCTTATACCGTAATGCTGGCCTGGATCACGATCTGGTTTCAGGCCTCTGGCGGCGGTAAATTCCACCGTCACGACGCACACCGACGGGTCCTCTCCTGAAGCGGCCACGACTGGGGAACGGTAGCTGTCCAGAATTCCCTGAAGCCGGTACTCCTCCAGCTTCACCGCTGTCTGAGTCGCAAAGGGCGCTTCTGGTCTTTTCATTGTTTCTGGCCCTGCCAGCATCCTCTTCAGAGAGGCTCTAATCCCCGGCGATCACGGTATCGATGATCAGCACCGTATTGATGTCGTGGAAGGTCCGGTCGGAAACGCCGTCTGTTTTCGTTCTGGTGCTGACGCCCCGAATCAGCTCTGCCCGGCCAGCCCGCATTTCCAAAACCGCCACGCCGTTTTGCAGCAGAATGTCAGCTCCTCCTCGGGAAACGCCTTGGACAGTCCTGTGATTCCCTCCAGCACCGCGCCGTTGAGAGCCGCGGATGGATCCGCCGCAGCCGCAAGCCTGCCAGCCAAGGCGGCCGCAAGCAGTCCGCCGCGGCAGGCTTTTGCCCTCCGGCGCCTGGCACAAAAGCATCATCCGCTCGCAGTTTAACTGATTGGCAAAGGCTGCCGGATCCTCTCCGGAAAAGCAGCCTACCGCCACCCGTTCCCGGCCGCTGTCTGAGGCGGCCGCCGCGTGGCCTTTAGAAGCTGTAAAACCGCCCCCTGGGTGCTGTCACAGCAGACAGCGCCCAGATCGTCCTCCCGCTCCAGCGCGCCGCCAGGGCGGCCTCATAATCAAAGCTCTCCTCTGTCCCGGCCTTCACCGCTTTCACCCCGGAGGCGCCGTTAATGAGGGCTTTCTCGATCATTCCGGCCATAATGCTGTCCTCACCGAACACCGCTTTACCATCGCTGATTCTCCGGATGGAATACACCCGGTTTTGTTCGCCCTTTTCACACAGGGCGGCGATTCCCACCCTGTTTGAGGCTGTCAGAGCCCCACAGCACGCCGGAAGCGTCGTAATCCCAATAGACTCCGGCCTTTCTTTCGCAATGAGCATTATTCCACTTCCCTTTCCCTGGGCCAGCTTTCCTTTTACAACCACGCCGGAGACCGCTTCCCCGCCGGATGCTTTCCCAAAGGCCAGCCTGATTTTTGCCTGGCATGGCAGAGTCAGAGCCATAGCCCCGCTGTGATAGGAAATCTCCCCGCATTGGACACTGGTAAATCCCAGGCCGGAAAACATCAAGTCACCGCACAGGCTGGAGGCCGTTTCACGCCGCCTCGCCTCCCGCCGACAGAGGCGACCAAACTGTGATATCCAGGGTCACTTCGCGGATTTGCCATAAAAATCACCGGAGGACCGGGTTCCCAAAAAAATCCCCCATAGCGGTGCGCTCGCCACCTGGGCGCCGCCCAGGCTGACCGTCACCGTCACTTTGGAAAGGGGCGACTGATGAAACAGTCTGGATGGGCCCTTTAAAATCCGGCAGGAGGACAATTCCCCGTCTCTTTTCAGCAGGTCTATGGTTTGTTCAATAACGCTGTCAAAAAAACCCATCTATTCCTCCTCATGACGCTTTTTTGCAGGATCGCTTGAACGACATAAACGCATTGATCCCTCAAAATAAACCCGCTGGGCCCTGCGGATCAGATAGCTTTCTCCGTTGGCCTCCACATAGCCCCGCCTTTCGATATGGATCCAACGGTTTGTCGGCCCCCCAGATAAAGGTAATTCTCAAATCCGAGAATCCTGGAGGCAGATAAATTCCTCCCGCATTAGCGTTGTTCCGGTAGCGCAGAGGCTGGATCACCGCCCGGACGTTCTTGATCTCTCCTGTGGCCTCCATCACCAGTTTTACATTCCGGCCGCAGAGCCTTATCAGCCTGCGGACTGCCGCGTATTTTTCATACTCGCACCCCGCGGAACACAAAGCCGTCATCCGACAGCAGGTCGGCAATCTCCCTCTCCGCCTCCATCAAACCTCTCCCGCGCCAGCCGAACCTTGTCATCCCTGCCGCTGGCCACGGTGATATCTCCAACGGTGAAGTCCTCCGCGTTGGCGGCCTGGTACATGGCGTACCGGTAATAAGCCAGGCTTGCGGCCGCGGGTTCCAGGCGGGAAGCGTTATTCTCGCTGACCGTTCCCCGCAGGCGCCTGGTAAAGCTCTCCCGCGGCGTCGGAGCAAAGGGCGGTATAACCTACCGCCTCCTCCATGGGCAGGCTGGCGATCAGGCGAAGCGCTCTAAAATTTCTTGGATGTCTAATTTCAATCGGCCCTCCTCCTATCCTAAGATTTTCACACACAGCTTTCGTTGAATCTGCTCCCCCCAGGTTTTGTACCAGTAGGTTTCAACCCGTCTCGCTTCAAGAACGCAGCCGGACAAGGCTGTGCCTTCTGGCCGTCCGTTGAGGGAAGGCAGCTTTCCCCAAAAAATTCTCCTCTTTTTGCTCAGGGAAGCCTAAAAGGCTTCCCCATTGCTTTATTCGAAATGTTAGGAACGTCAGCTTCTTGGACGCGTCGCTGAAAATTTTGCAGCAAAAAGCCGGTGACGGCGCTGATAGAAGCCCTCTCCAGCTGGCGGTCGATCAGCTTATCGTAGTCGGTCATCAGCTCGCCCGCCTGGACCATTTCAGGGCGCAGGTCTTATCCATGGCCACGATCACCTTATCTGCCATCGTAGGCACGTGGATCAGAGCGGCGCCGATGGAATGACCATCTGGCCGGTGCCCTGAAATTCAGGCCCGCCTGAGCGTCCTTCATTTCCGTTAGATTCAAAACGGACTTTACCGTTTCGGTGCCGGCCAGCATGGTATTCAGCTCAAAGGGGGCCAGGCCCCCCACATCTTCACCAGGGAATCGTAGCTCAGGGCCGCCGGTGAGCCGCCGTTCATTTCCTCTGCAGGATTGTTGCCGTCGCCGTTCAGGGCACGCCTACGCGTCCTGAGCCTGGGCTCTGGCGATATAGGCGCCGATCTGGCGCAGCATGACGGAGAACAGGTCGAGCTTCTGGAAGCGCAGCGGGCCTCATAGGACGCCACGAGCATTCTGCCGCGCTTGTTCATCTTCACCAGGTTATTCTGGGTTTTCACCGTAGTCTGGGGTAAGGATGAAGCTCCGCTACAGGCGGGAAGTAATGCTCGCCCTCCGGCTCAGAGGTAATGGTGCGGTAATCCATGCCGTCAATTTTGGTGACGGTTGCCACCAGATTGGGCAGGATATTAGCGGACTCCATTCCCTGGGTGACCGCTCTGGCCACATATTCGGGGAACAAAGCCGCGCTGTCGGTGCTCTGAAAGAACTTTTCCACCACGTCGGAGCCTCTGCCGCCAACCTTAATGTCAAACCGCTTCAGCTGGCGCTGATAAGCGTCCAGGGTAAACAAACTCTGTGTTTCCATAACTGGCGCTGGGGTCCAGCTCCTCCAGCACCTGGGTAAAGCTTTTCCCGGGTGTTGTACATCCCTTCTCAAGCGGACGGTATCGTAAAAAGCCATAGGTATTCCTCCTCGTTTCTTATAAAATCATGCCGATCTCGGCGGTGCCCGCGAGACCACCAGCACGCTGACGCCCGCGGCATCCTCTCCGGCCGCTTTCACGCCTCGGAGCCGTCGGCCACCAGCTGGGCCCAGCCTACCGGCACGCTTCCGGTTACCGCTGCATTACGGTAGCCCCCTTTAGCTGAACGCCTACGAAATCTCCCCGCTGACTTACGGCGATGCCGATAAAGGCGTCTCCGGCGGCGCAGGCGGCTACCGTGCCGTTAGCGCTCATTTTTACCGGCGTGCCTGCCGGAATCGCGGCGGCAGTCTCAAGGTGGCAATATTCTCTCCAAACCCTGCGAATGAAACATTCATGCTATTTTCCTCTAGATGGTTAAATTGACTTTTTCGCGTCCCGGTACGAACTAGGCTTTCGCCCTCCTATTCCGGGAATCTCTGCCTGCTAAATCTTAAACTCAGCGTTTTCGATAGGCGCTCCCTCAGCCCTTGCCCCAGCCAGCTGAGGCTTCGGGGGTGCCAGCTACCGCTTTCTGACGGTACGCCTTTTGGAACGCCTTAAGCTCCTCCAGGGTCATTCGCTTGGCGACCCGTTCCATGATGTCCTTAGGCACACCCGGCTGGGACAGCAGAGAAAAGCCTGACCTCCTGCCGGGCTCCCGCTCATAGGCCTCTCGGCCTCCGCCTTTTGGCCAGTTCCCGAAGGCAGCCGGAAATTTCGCGCACTCCTCCGGAGACAGGGTCATTTCCTTTCCCTCTGAAAAAGCCTTTATGATATCGCTGCTAGTTCTTGTCCCTTCCTCGGTATCCGTTGGCGTGTACATTTTAATCACTCCCGCTTCCCGCTGGCCGGCACCGCCACAAAGGACCATTCATACGCGTCGTAGGGATCGTCCAGCACAGTGCAGCACAGCCTGCCGTCGTAGGTTTTCCCTTCTGATGGCGGCAGGCTCCCTTCTTCAGGTCCTCTCCGCAGATGGAGCAGCGCAGACGGTTCACCGCACATCCTACGCTGACCTCCTTTTTGATGCCGGAATCCAGCTCTGTAATAAAATCCTGATTTTTGGCCGTTCTGGGCAGATAAGCTCTGGCCACCAGCCTGCTGTACGGTTCTCCCAGCTGGTTTTTCTCTCCGGCAGGGTTTCCACCCGGCAGTCATAAATCCGGGCGGTCTGCCCGCCGGACCGCATACTGTGGTCGAAAATGCCCGTCTTTCCCAAAAACAGCTCCTTCAGCTTTTCCAAGGCAGCCTTAGTAAAACACTCAAAATCCCGGTCCACCTGGTTGTCGCACAGCACCACGGAAAAGGCGTAAAGCTCCTGGGCCTGGAATTCCCCTCCGGGTATACTGATTGATCTTTTCCAGCTCCTGGGGGCTTACCACTCCGTGCTCCGTCTTCCGTTTCAGCAAATAGCCTTCCTTCATTGGGTTCCTCCTTCCAGGGGCGCTTCCGGTTCTCTCTCCGGCTCAATTCCTGTTCAATCTGTTTGGCCCGGGCCTGAGGCAGCCTGGCGTTAGACAGTTCCACCGCGTCCTGAAGATTGATGTCATCCACCGGTATGCTCCGGGGAATTCAGTGTTGTAAACTTAAAATGGATAAATAATGGCAAAGAAAAATCCAAATATAGCCTTTCGAGTATAATGTTAGTTAACATTATACTCGAAAGCGGAAAGGTAATTGAGGGAAAAATGTTCAACGAAATACAAGCTTACAAGCCAAATAGGATATACAATCAGGAGGTGTGCTCGAGTAACCCGGAATCGACAGAAAGACAGTCCGAAAGTATTGGAATATGAACGCAGAAGAATATTTAAAATATCTGGCCGCGAGCCGTGAACGGACTAAAATACTTGACCCGTATCGCGGGGAAATCATTTGCTTGAAACCTACCCTTGATATTACTTCGGCAATAATTTACGACCATCTGTGTGAGCGGCATGAGGCTTTTTACACCGTCATACAGAAGTGTCAGGCTTTTTATGTAATGACACTGCGTGAAGAGCTTGGTATACCTACAGAGGCAAAAGTCCGGCAATATACTGAGGTTTCGGAACAGATTTCAGGCTCAGGTAGATATGGGGCAGAAGGTTATGACCGACCCCGGAGCAAAAATAAAAAATCTACATATTCGCCATGGTCATGAGTATGTCAGAAATTCGTGACTTTCAGGATCATCCGTTCCCATCGGAATTTGTGGAGGCTCATGATCTGGCATTTATTATGGCGGCCTGGGAAATCGTCTATGACCAGGACCGTGTTATGACGGTTTCAGAGAATGCCGGCGATCTGATCCTGACAGAAAGAAAGCTACAAAGTATGCCGTTTTTCAGTCCGTCTCTGCCGAGGTTTTGACCCTGAAAGCAAAGGTAAAATCGAAAGCGTTGTAAAATATGTTAAGAATAACTTTCTCCTCCTGCAGGATATGTCAAAATTCCGGCTGGTACCGCGCGGCAAACGCCAAGGTTCACGAGACGACCAGTTACCGGACTGGTTGCGGAAGAAATCAAGATATCCGCCTATGCTGGGCGACATCCGAATCTCGGTGAAACTTATGCTTGACCAGGGAAAGCCCCAGTAAAACGGCTCATTCGGGAGGCGGTTTAGACCAAAAGAGCTTAAGGATTGGACGGGTTAACTCTTGCGATGATCTGCTATCCCAGATATGCCCGCGACCAACTGCGTATGGCTGTGTTGAGCAGCCGTGATGAGCTGGAAAATGCCTTAAATTGCACAAGAGCGAGACTTGATAAGCCAAAGACTTCCGTGATGCCTTGGGAATTCTTCAGGGCCGGATGAACCCAAAATCCGCGATCTCGCTGCCGGAAAAATATCAGATGGTGGACGTTACTATGTCCATTCAGCACCGAACCCGGAAATTATGACGCTTGCAAAAAAGTTTCATATTGGCGTATTGTCACGGGGCAATTTATCAGCAACGAAATATCTTCTTGAGATACTCCGGGCGGAAGCGGAATAGCGGAGGCTATAAAAGCAGGCACGATTGCCGACATACAAGGGCTTTGATGAATTCGATACGAGTTTTTCAAAGGATAACCGAGCAACGCCCTGGAATGGATTGACCAAATATTCAATCCTTATGGGATAGCCGAGGGACGGCAAAACCCATAGCTTTAGGCGCTAAAGGGTGTTTTTTTGCAACTATGGATACCGATTTTTTCCGTCAGGAAATATCCGCGCTGCGAAAGTGAGATGGATAAACAAGTGTGACCTTGTGGACGAGTGGGGTATTTGCCTGTGCCAATTTGTTTCGGGTTTTCGCAGCTCTATGAATCCCGTAATTACGTCAAATAAAGTGGCTGGGCGGAGGCCCTATGGCGTTGCTGACAAAGTGCAGGTACTCAATGAGAAAACACAATTGTGGGGGGCCAAAAGCTGACACAGCAGTAACACGCAGCCAGGCGGTAGACCTCCCCTGGTTAGGATATCCGCCTGCTGGGCGGACATCGCTCGGTGGTGAATGGGAAAGCCCAAACGGCGGGATAAAACAGATACGGCGCACCGGCACCTCGCTGTCAGAATCCATGGTCTGGATCTTCAATTTCCCACTGCGCCACAATCGCGGCCTGGTCTGTATCGCCGTTCAGCAGTATAGGCGCGCTCGTTTCCGTCTCGGGCTGGTAGGTAACGGCGAACCGGACGTTTCCTACCCGAGTTCAGGCCCATGCTGTTGGACGGAGCTGACAAAGGGCAGCCCCTTTAAAAACAGATTCCCCCAGCATTCGCCGGGCCTGGGGCTAAGGGTGAAACGGCGATCAGCGGACCTGGACCAAAGCCGTTGCCCGCCCCGTTCTCTGCTGTAAATTTTCAGTTCCAGAGGGCTGTCCCCTGTCCGCAGCTCCACATCATCCAGGGAGGCGTTATACAGGCCCGAAATTTCCTTCCCATCCTGGGAAACCACGATTTCCCCAGAGCCGTCCCATAGGGTGAGAAGCTGTTCTAAATAAATTCCCAGAAACGTCTCTATTCCCGTGCCGCAGGCGTTGACCTGAACCGACTCCAGGAACCGGTTCAGATCCTCCCGCGCCCTCCGGCTTTCGCATTGGACGAAACCCCGCCTGTCAGCCGGACGATTTTGCAGACCGCCGCGTCGATAATAGGGACCGTCAGGCGAAGGGTGTCGTAGAGCTTCCGCTCCATGCCAGCGGCCTGGTATCGGTCCAAGGCTCCTGAAAAGGCGCCGCCCTCCCACCGGGCACGGTCTGCACCGCCGCCGCTGGCTCCGCAGCCCTGGCTCTTCAAACAGCCTCATTTCCGGCGGCCTGTTTTCTTTGCCGGGTATCGGTTCATCCTTTGCCTTGCCCCCTTCCATATCCTGTTTCAAATTAAAATCCTCCTGTGCGCCGGTTGGCGAATACGATAAACTCCTCCTGCTCATCCCAAAGGGCCGTGGGCCACGAAATACCGGGATATCATCCATAGCGTGGTCGTTTTCCTTGACCGGCAGTCCTTGTTTCCCGCCGGATCCCAGCGGTACAGCCCAAATTCCCGGATACTGTCCTTACAGGGCAGCAGATCTCCACAGCCTTCCTTTAATGCGGTGGAGACACCTGGCGTATGCCAGCCAGAACGTTGTTTTTGCCGGAATCCCGGTACTCCCCCATGGCGGCGGATTACCGCCTGGAAACTTGCCGCCGGGGGTCCACGACGACGCACCGGGGCCTTCTGGCTCCAAGCAGGCTTACAAGCCCCTGATAATGCTCTTCGTCGGTTTTCGGGCGCCGTCCCGCTTGGAGTCGTAGTAATATTCCTTCAGCCGGTACCATACGCCCTCCTTCCGTCCCCACAATCCAAAGGAGGCCGGATTTACCGTTCCGTAGTCGCAGGAAACGATAAACTCCTCAAAGGGGCCCCCCTCTGGCGGCGGCAGAAACCTGTCCGGCTCCTCCATAAAGGGATAGACCAGTCCTTCAGCCGCCACCCTTCTGCCCTCGATAAACCGCTGGTAAAAGCTCCGGAATATAAGCCCCGATAGCGCTCGATCATTTTTTCGGAAAGGGAAGGTTATCTTCCATGCGAAAGTGAAGATAATAGGCGTTTTTTTCATCCCTCTTCTGAATCCATTCCTCATAAAACCAGTGCCTGATGCTCCGGATTGCAGTTAAACCAAAAATTTAGACCCCTCCACCTGAGCACCGGCCAAAGCCTGCTCTACAAAGGTCCGGGGCATCAGCGCCACCTTCATCGAGAAGGATTCCCGCCAGGGTAATCCCCTGGATCATGGCGGAGGCGCCCTCGTCCTTGCCTCCGAAAAGGTAAAACCGGTTGGTCCTGCCCTTTGAGTCACCTCCAGCATGTTTTCCCCGCTCTTCCGTGAACGGTAAACCCCAGCCTTTAAGATCGGTAAAGGGCGTTACCAGATTCCTCCTTAAGGAGCGTATGGTCTTGCCGCACAAGGCGAAGCTCTGCTGGTCGAACCGATAGTAGAAGCACCAGGCGAAGAAGGAGACTCCCTATACACACGGTTTTTCCGCTGCGTACCGCTCCGTCGCAATAACCGCGTCCAGTTTAAGATAGGGACTATTCCTGCACCACCAGGAAAGGGCCTGCAGCTGCCGGATAGAAAAACTCCTGGAACTTCAAGCCCTCATCCTCCCCAGCCCAAGCTTTTTGCAGCAGCTTGGCGCTGTTTTCCAGCGCCTCATAAAAACGGGAGAGTATCCGTTTTGTCCCTGATCTGTAATTTCTTCCAGCTTTTCCAGCGCCTTCAGCCGGTCAAAGAATTTGATTTCCATGGCCCCTCCTTCATTCTTCGGATTTCCGCCACGTTGATAAATTCATTTTTCCTAAGGCCCTGGGGGGCAGGCTCCTCCATAAACAGCAATTTAATCGCGTCGGCAATAGAACCGAAAGCGAGCTGCTGATAGCCTTGATAAATCTCCTCTTTCATATCATTTTCTTTGCTTGAGATCATTTCACACCCTCCGTCCTTTCCACCCTTAGCTTTCCAGCAGCCCATGGTTGCCCTAAAATTCCGAAGCTTCCGAAAAGAAAAAATTTTTTATTCTTCTTACACTTTTCCATGTTCTCGACAAAGCCATAACCTCCGGCTAAGGCGGCGGTCTGCGTTGATCCTATAAAGGCGCTGCTGACGGCAAGCGTCTCAAAACGCTCTGACTTGATTTCCCGCATTGCCTGTGCCCCCGGCCGTTTCCATGCGGCCGCAGCCCCTAACGGCGGCCCCGTCGATTGATATCGCTTTTCCGCCGCAGCGGAACCGCCCTGAAGAACGCCTCCGCCGGCTGTTTTTAATCCAATCGCAAAAAAGAGCCGCGGAAAAAATTCCGTGGCTCTTTTTTGGGAGTCTCTATTTCAACGGTTCTTTACGGCGCTTCCGGCGTCGGCGTTACTGCGCTCTGGGTTTCTCCCGGTCTTCCAGCAGCGTAACCTCTATCTCAAGGTTCTGGCCCTTTGGACCCGCTCGCTTGGCGGTAGATGGCTTTACCTTTTCTCCCGCCTTAAACTTTTCCCAGTTCATTGTACAAGGTATTGGAGGGAGGTCGTATTCCTCCGTTGATCGCGGTAATAATATCTGATCTCAGCGCCCTTTGACGGGATTTCGCTGTCGCTGGAAAAGCCGACGATCACCAGGCACGCGGGTACGTTATACATTTCGGCCTCATGGGAGGTTGTAGCCCCCGTATGGTAACGCCCGCACCCGGTCGGAGACATAGCCGTTTTTAACGATATCGTTGATCACATCTTTTGCAATGTTTGGTTGGAATGGCAAAGCAAATGCCCCTCAATCTCCGTAGTGGTAATTTTTCAGCGGCGTTGATGCCCACCTGGCCGTACCACCTGTTCAAAAGAGCGCCGCCGGAGCTGCCGGGGTTGATGGCGGGTCGGTCTGGATATACTGCATATTGATGGAAGACACTTGGTCACCGTGCGGTTGACGGCGGAAACCCATACCCTTTGTCAGGGGTGTTGGTAAAGTTCTCGCCGCCACGCCGGGATTGCCAAAGAAAGCACGTGTCCCCCCACCTTCAGCTGGTCGGAATCCGCAAATTCAGCGGGGTCAGGCCAGCGGCGTCGATTTTCAAAACCGCGATATCGGTGCTTGTCATACCCGACGATCTGCGCCGGATATTCCTGATCCACTCATTTTCATCCTGTCCGGTGAATACCACCTTTACCGGATACTGATTGGAATCCCCGATCACATGGGAGTTGGTAACGATATAGCCGTCCTCTGAAAACACGATCCCGGAACCCGGAGCTGATAGGGCTGTCGGTCAGGTCGAGTCATCGTAAGTGACCACCGTCACCACTGCTGTGCTTCACTTTTCATACACCTGATTCGTCACATGCCATCCTGAGGAATTTCCTCAGATTCAGCAGCTTTTGGTCGTCCTCCTGCGCAGGAGTGGATGAACTGGCCTGGGGCGGCTCACGCAGTCTCTCTCCGCCGAACCAGCCGGAGGTCAATCCCACACTGTACAAAACCATTGCCGCGCCAAAGCAAAACCAATACGGCTCCAATCACCCAGAGGAACGCCTTGGTTTTCTTATTCCCTCTTTTTCTCCGGCGGCTTGGCATCTGGAGCTCTCCAGCCTCCTTTTGGGGAGGAGGCGGAGAGCACAGAGCCGGTCGGCGGCATTGGGTTGGCTGCTGGGGATACCAGCGGCTTTCTGGTAACCAGGCTGCCTCTGATTCGGGCCGCCTGGCCGGGATAACCATAGGGAGCTTGATTCTGATAGGGGTTGAGGCGCCTGATAAAGGCGTCCTCCATAGTAAGGCGGCGGGACTGCCGCCGCTGATGCCAGCCTCCTGATATTGGCCTTGCCCATAGGATAATTCTCCGGCGCCTGATGGTAAGGCGCCTGCCAGCCGGATTCCACACAGGCGGAGGCGCCTGGGGGAGGCACCTGGAAAAACGCCGGGCTCTGATCATACGGTTGGGCAGACGGCCGCTCTGTCACCGGCTCCTGGCTTTCCCCGCCGTCAGCATTCTCCGGGCGCTCGGCTCCGGTCCCATGCGTTTTCCGTCTGAAACGGCACCTGGGTTTCCTCCGGAGAAGGCACAGCCTCTAGGGGCTCCTGGCCGGAC
>VOFH01000005.1_pt1 | contig 35689 bp, 38 predicted proteins | sample 5384091 | NCBI WGS metagenome assembly VOFH01 (sample SAMN12384727, study PRJNA508395) | human gut metagenome | isolation source: healthy gut G | host: Homo sapiens
GATGGGCGTGGCAAAGAGAACTGTAAACTACAAGTTCCGTGAGTGGATTTTTGCACGTCAGAGATACTGGGGAGAGCCTGTTCCATGTGTATACAAGGAGGATGGTTCAATCTATTTCCTTCCTGATGATGAGCTTCCGCTTGTCCTTCCTGAGCTTGAGGATTACAAGGGCAAGAATGGCAAGGCACCTCTTGAGAACGCTACAGAGTGGAAGCAGTATGACAGAAGATACAAAAGATTTGTCAGTGAGGACATGGATATGTCCGAAATGCGGAGCAGAACATGACAGGGATATCAATGCCGCAAAAAAATATACTGACAGAAGGATTGAGACAAATAGCATAAAGAAATATATAGGGCAGGGACTGCCCAAATTAACGCCTGTGGAGATAGTAGGTTACGAGGTCGATGAAGCAGGAAGCCCTATTGGCTTAAGACAATGGGTAGTTCACTTATGTCGTATTAAAATGTTAATTGTACCTTTTGTATGTAAGTTATACCCATATGAACAAATGCTGATAATAGTGTTAAATTAATCAAAGAAGAAAATGTAGATATATATTTCTGATATATTTTTTTATAATTATATTGATGCCAAAGGTCTAGCATAGTAAACTAAAGCTATGAATGTTAGTTAAAGGAGGAATAGATGAATATGGAGAAATTTATACATATGCAGAGATATTATAAGACAATTGCTATTATGCTTATATGTTCATTATTATTAACAGGGTGTACTACTAGAAATAGCGGACAAGAAGATGATGCCGAAGTTAAGACAAGCTATGAATTTAATGCTGATAAGTCGCAGGTATCTGAAAAGTCAAGGAGTGCATATAGTGAAAACGGATATTATTATTTAATGAATGGAATTTTATGGTTTTATGATATTAATAATAATATTGCAACAGTGGTTTGCAGTAACGCTAATTGTGAACATAAAGATGAAAACTGTAATGCATATTTGATGGATGAACATAATTATGATCCATTAGATCTTGCAGGAGTAACTGTTAAGGGGCTAGGCAATCAATTATGGTATATTGATGGATATATATACATTATTGAACGTGATGAAAGTGGAGATTATCTTGTTCAGTATGATCAGGCTTTTTTTAATCGTAAAAAATATGCAAGATTACTGAGGATGGGGAAGTACTTGGTATGCCAAGTGTGAATGTGGAAGGAACAATGGCAATATATGATGGGTATTTATACTATTTCTCGGTAAAGCCTGTAAATGCGAATGAATTAGCAGATAATGATTATCATACGACAGTTTATTGTAAAAGAATTTCAATTGATGGGAAGTCTGCTTCAGAAACTTTAGGTTCATTTCAATTTGCGATGGATTATGATCTTTTTGGTGCAGGTTCGGGCGGAAAAGTATGTGTTAGTGAAAATGGAATATTTTATGTTGCTGGATATATAAGCAGATGGGTGTCAAAACAGAAAATTCTTAAATATAAAGTGTATGAATATAATCTGGAAACTCACGAATTTTTAACATTGGTAGATAATACATCTAATGAAAATGTTGATTTGCTTGGTGAAGCGACAGGAGAAGCAAGGTCTGTACAAAGTGGTATATGCTGTGCATATGGAGATTCCTTGTATATTGTTGGAAATGGTGGAACTGAAATTTATCGTATAAATGAGAGTGGAATTACAAGCATATATAGTGAATCATCGTGTAAATCAATTTACTCACTTGTTGCATATGATGGCTATATTTATTGTATGGAATCATTTGAAGGATCTATCAGATTAGTCAGAATGAATATGGAAGGGAAAATAAGTGGTCAGTATGTATTTGATTGTGGTAATAAGCAAAATCCTACAAGCTTAGTTATATATGGAGTAGACCAATATAATATTCTTCTTAGAATTAGAGAACAGGATGTCGAAGGATTTGTTGATAAAAAACGTAAAACCTATACACGGAAATGGAGACATTGCTACATATGCAGTTTTATGTATGGCACTTAATGATGATTTGAATGGAAATATTCAAGTGATTAGCAGTTATGGTAATTAGTTTCAAGGCGGGTGCTATTTATGTATCCGCCTTAAGTTTAAATAAGAGGGGGTATATATGGAGTTATTAAGAGTATTTAATAAGAAACGATTATGTATTTTTGGATTAATGATTATATTAAATGCGGTATTATTCATTATGGGGAACAAAATTAGTGAACAGGAGATTATTTATAGGGATCTGGTTAATAGCTATAATGACAATATAAGCATTACAGAGATGTCTAAAAATTATTTACAAGAAAATCCACAAGTCAGTGACGAAGATTTTAAAGAGGCAAGAAAAATATTTTTAGAACGTCTTGATTATGTGAAGAATTATAAGGAGAGAACACAAAACAGTATAGATAAAATAAAAGATGTTCAAAAAGTTCATTATTTTCTCAAAAAACAGCAGGTCATATCTGGAATTAATAAAGTCAAAAAATGATTTGACAAAAGCATTGGGATATGAAGTGAAATTAGATAATGATTTATGGCTTATGAAGATTAAAGACTATAAATATATTTATTGGTTTACAGGTATCGGTTGTTTAGTTGTTATATTCAGCTTTTTTAATGAAAAGAAAATGGTGGGATGATAATTTATGCTTCCAGAAATGGAAGATTGAAGTTATTGATAAAGAGAATATTTATATTGCTGCTGTTTATATTTACATTTGTAATTGTTAATTATGGTGTTATATCAAGTATAGCATTGTTTAGATATGGTGGTATAGAAAATGTATTTAATAGCGCGGCATCATCTTTGGAGTTACAGTTATGTTCATATGGCGCAAATAGAATGTTGTATTTGTTGATTGTGTGTATTCAGAATACATTTGCTTTTTTTTGCTTGGGCTGTTATGATGTGGGGAATATTAAACCTGTTTAAAAATAAGAATGTTGGAATAGTTGCTGTTATTATAATTAACCTCATTGAAATGTTATTATATAGATTAATTGATGTTAAAAGTATTTATAGATTTCTTAGATATTTTAATTTATATAATATATTTGAGGGGAATAATATATGGTTTAAGAATGATAACTGGGGATATAATTCATTTATTATGGATTCAAAGGAATCACAATATATAATAAGCGGTATTATTATATTTGCAGGCTGCATTTTATTAATATATACATATATTAAAAAACATCCTTGTGATTCTACAGGTATTATAGAGAAGGTAGTGGAGAAGCTGATGTGTCGTATAAGGTATATAGAATCAAAGCTGCCGGTTTTTTATTTTGAATTGAAGAAAGTTATATTATATCAGAAAACTATAATTGTTATGGTTTTCATAGCAATAATACTTTTAAATATTAATTATGGAACAAGACTTAAATATGACATAAAGAATAGTGCGATGTATTCATTTTGTGAAGAACATAAAATGGATTCAACAGACGAGCTTAAGAATTGTAAAGAACAGTTAAAAATAGAAAATACTGATACAGATAGTTCGGATTTTAATAAAAAGTTTAACGAGGAATTAACACAAGAAAAAATAAATTATTTGCAGTACATAATTGATAAAAAGGAAAATGGTTTTAATGTATCAACGGTAAGCCAGTATAAGTATGAAAGTCCATTTTTTAAAAGACAGTTCTTTAATCAGGAAATAATAGCATTATTATTGACTGTTTTAGGATTATATCTTAATGCGGGTCTGATTTCATTTGAAAAAAAGAATAATATGATTATGAATATAAGAGCCTGTAAGGAAAGAAAAAGGTGGCTTATAAAAAGGCTGTAATTAATTGTGTAATACTTTCTGGTATCGCGTGTCTGGTATATATCTGCTATTATAATAAATTATTTAATATATATGAGATAAATGACTTAAGTGTAGGAATACATAGTATACAGGCATTTTCAGATTATCCATTTAATGTTTCGATATTGGGAGTGGTTGTGCTGGATATTTTATATAAAATTGTATTAATTAATTCAGTAGCGGTTTTAGTTATGTAACAACAGGATTGTTTAGTTATCAGGTGAGTTTTTTAGTCAGCCTGATTGTTCTTATTCCATCAATATTGGATTTAATAGGTGTAAAATTATTTTCGTATTTATCAGTTATTAAGCTTATTTCATTTTTTTATTATTGGAAAGCTTCATACGCTGTTGTAATGTTTGGTGGAGTATTAACATTGATGATAATTGCTATAATGGTTATTGTTTATGTATTAGGAGGGGAATATGGAATTAATTCTAAATAATTTAAGAAAACATATGGAACAGTACAGGCACTTAAAGGGATTAGTTATACCTTTAAGCCAGGCATATATGGAATATTAGGGGCTAACGGAGCAGGTAAGTCTACGATGATAAATCTGATTACGGATAATGTGTCAAGAGATAAGAAAAATGGTGGAAGTATTTTATATAATGAGTGCGACGGCTTTGAAAAACAAGGAGAAAGTGTACAAGGAACAGATATTCTTAAATTAGGTAAAAGTTTTAGAGCAATTGTAGGATATATGCCACAGCAACAGGGGTTTTATGAAGATTTTTCCCCAAGAGCATTTCTTAAGTATATGGCAGAGATTAAAGGAATAAAGAAAATAAACACGAGTGATGAAAATGGAAATGCTGTAATTAAAACAGTTAAGCAGCAGATAGATGAACTTATTGAAATAGTTAATTTAACCAATGTGGCAGATAAGAAAATAGGCGGCTTTTCTGGTGGTATGAAACAAAGGGTACTTCTTGCACAGGCACTTCTGGGTGATCCAAAGATACTTATACTTGATGAACCAACAGCAGGACTTGACCCGAAGGAAAGGATAAATATTAGAAATTACATAGCAGAGTTAAGTAAGGATAAAATTATACTATTTGCAACACATGTCGTAAGTGATATAGAATGTATTGCAGATTGTGTATTGTTGCTAAAAAAGGGGGAGATAATTGCGCAGGGCACACCAATTGAACTTATAGAAGCAATGTCAGGAAAGGTTGGAGAGATAAAATGCTGTATTGATGAAGTTGAAATGCTTCAAAATAAATATAAGATAGGCAATATAAGGCAAAGAAAAGAGGGGCTTGCTCTCAGAATAGTGGGTGATGAATTACCAGAGGAAGCAGTTATTACAGACAGTGATATTGATTTAGAAGATGTATATTTATACTATTTTGAGTAGGGTGAGGTGAGTGAATATAAATATCAATAAATTTATTGAAAATAATACTCACATTGATAAAGATGAAAAAGCAATAGTAAAATTTGGAATAGATATGATGATATCAACAATTATGGCATTTATAACAGCTATTATAATATCAGCCGTTCTAGGAATGTTAAAAGAAGGTATCGTATTTCTAATTTCAATTATTGTGTTGAGACAATATGCTGGAGGTTATCATACGAATAGCCAGAGGTCGTGTGCAGTTTTATCGTGTGTAATATACTCAGCAGGATTAATGGTCATTAAAAGCTATAAAATATATAATGGTGTTCAAATAGCAATTTGTATTGTTTCAGTACTTATAATATATTTTTTAGCACATGTTGATAATGCTAATAATGAATTAACAAAATCAGAGAGAAAATATCTTCGTAATAAAGTGAGAATTTTTTTGAGTAGTGAAGTAGTAATATTTGTGCTATTATTAATTAAAGCTAATGAATATTGGAGTGGAATAATTGCAATTTCAATGATGATTGTTGCAATTTTAGTATTGGCTGGGTTTATTGAAAATAGGATTAGGGGATAAAAAAGAATGATTTATCAGATAGGCATATGTGATGATGAGAATTCAACGTGTTCAGAATTAGAAAATATTTTAATTGATTATTTTAAGGTATCAGGTCTGAATGTTCAGGTAAATGTATGGAATTGTGCAGAAGATTTTATGAGAGATGTTCCTTTAAAAGTAAAAGTGGATTTATTATTTCTTGATATAGAGTTGCCGAATTATAATGGAATTTATGTAGGAGAATATATACGCAATGATATAAATAATTATGCTATGCACATAATATATGTTTCATCAAAAACTAATTATGCAATGGAATTGTTTAAAATTCATCCATATGATTTTATAATTAAACCTATTGATAAAGAAAAGGTTATTAAGAATGTTTCAAAGTTATTGGAATTGGATGAACAAGACAATAATTATTTTGTGTATGAATACAATAGAATAAAAAATAAAATTCATTATGGAGATATTGTGTATTTTGAAAGCGACAGAAAGCATATAAAAATAATATGTAGTGATGGAACAGAGAGAATATTTGTTGGAAAGTTAGTAGAACTTATAGACAAGCTTCCGTTTAATTATGTTATGGTTGCGCAGTCGTTCATAATTAATATAAGGCATATAAGAATGTTTAAAAAGGATTCTTGTATAATGGATAATGGGGATTGTATCAATATTGGAAGAAAATACAAAGATGCTTTTAATATAAAAATGATAGAATATAACAAACGTGGAGGTAATGGATGATGCAATTAGAGGATGTTGTTGTATCTGGTGTTACTGAATTTGTGAGAATATATATTATTTTGGAATATTTTAAAATATTTTTAAATGTACATTCTTTAAGACGAAATATTATAAGTTGTGTTATTACATATATTATTACATTATTAAGTTATCTGGTGTTTCATAATGTTTTGGTTAATTTAATAGTTACAGTTGCAGGAATAATATTTTTATCTGGTAGTTTTAGCGGAAAGTTCCAGAAAAAATTATTATTAAGTATAATGCTTTATGCAATTATGTTTGTAATAGATTTGTTAGCTTCTTTTTTATTATATGAAGCACCGGATTCTAATAATTATGATATTGTCAGTTCATTTATTTCTGTATTGTTTTTTATATAGTTGTAATAGGCATTAAAAATGCTTTTTAAGGGAAAAGGCAGGATTGATTTGTCAGGACAATGGTATTTATTGTTATATTCGGCATTATTAAGTATTGCAGTATTGTATGTTGTATATAAGGATATGGTGGTTTCAAGAATTGCGGTGCTTACAATCAGTATTATTATATTGAGCTTTAATTTGATGTTATATATTTTTTATATGTCTATGCTTGACCGTTTTCTATATGAAAGAGAAAATCTTGAATTAAAACAGCAGATGAATATATACGAACGTCAGATAAGAAGTGATATTGAAAACAATAGAAAAATCAGGACGATAAAGCATGATATGAAACACCATATAAGAGAAATAAATGATTTGCTTATGAAGGATAAAATTCAGCAGGCAAAAGATTATTTGCATCAGATAAGTGATGAGATTATAAATGCACAAAATATATATAATACAGGTAATGAAGCCTTCGATGGAATTCTAAACTTTTATGCTGAAAAATATATGAATAAGTCCCTTGAACTGGCTGTGTCAGTTGCAATACCAGAAAATCTTGAAATAAACATATATGATGTAAATATTATACTTGGTAATCTGCTTGATAATGCATTGGAAAATGCATTGGATAATTCAAAAGTAAGTATGGATATTAAATATACTGCGGGAATGATACATATTTCTATGTCCAATTTATATGATGGCAGTATAAACAAGATTGATGGACATATCATAAGTAAAAAGGATGATAAGGATAATCATGGCTATGGTCTGGATAGTATAAAAAGAATCGTTGATAAATATGATGGCTCAATGATTAAATCATATGAAAATGGGCAATTTGAAGTTGATATTATTATATATTTGGAATAATGAAAATAAGCAGATAAGTGATATTAAACATTGAATACAGAGTATATCAGACGATAAGCCGAGGGCACTGCCCCTGTGTTGCCACCCTCGGCTTATTGTCGTTCGTATGACATTTTTATAAGAAAGTAATAGAAAATCTACATTTCAAGGTATCCAATATCACCCTTCCGGCGGATTACCACCAGGCACAATCTGCTTATATATAAGCTCGCAATCCTGTCTTGTAAACTGTATTCCTGCCTGCTTAGCCTTCTGGCTTAATGCAAATATAAGCGGAACGATTTCTTCTTTATTCTTACCTTTGGAAAGAGTTTTGAATTCATTTAAAAGCAGTTGTTTGCGAAAATCATTTTCTGACATATAAATCTCCATTTCTGATTGAGAATAATAATTACAAATATAAATATGTAAGACAAAAGTCATTTATAACAGTTAATTATTATTGGAACTTCCATAATTATTGCCATCATTAAAGTCCAGCTTATCAAGCTGTTTAATATATTCATTGTACATATCCTTCTGCGAAGAATTAAGTATATTATTAATGTTTATATTGTTAAATCCACCAGAGCCAGTGTTATTATTAAAATTACTAAATTCAGAATTATCATTAGAATTATTATTGTTAAATTCATTAGAACTGGCATTGTTAAAACCGCTTGAATTAACATTATTAAAGCTGTTATCCCCTGAGGCATTATTAAACATATCCATCATGCCTAACATATCAGACATTTTGGAAAAGTTCCGGTAAGTGTTTATTAACTGTTCAATGTTGTCTGGGCAGTAAGCCATAATGGTTTTCATAATAGCTTCATTATTTAATATATCATTCAAGGAAGTGTTAGCATTTATTCCTGAGCTATTACTACATGTTTTAAATGTGTTACAGCTATAGGGAGAGTTGTAGAAGCTTAATGTGTGTTTTAATTCATTTGCCCTTATAAGCATAGAGAGCTTTTTTTGCATACCGTATTCCATAAAAGGAATGAGGGCTTTAAATAATTGAAGGTAGTCGGGTAGGGTAAGAATATCAAATTCAGTAACAGGTAATTGTTTCGCCATTCAATCCTCGATTCCTGCGACAAACGCAATATATAATGTGTGTCTAATAGACTTGTTTTAGTATATTCATTAAAATACCAGGATATGAGGCTGTATCCGTAGAATTTAAAATGACGGAATACAGCCTCATTAAATAGACATAAAAGATAATATCAGCAACTGATGTTGATAATTGCTTTTATTCTGCAACTGTATATAAAATGTTATATTTTATAGCAGTTATTAGCAGATATAATCATTGCTGGGAGTCAGCCGCTATTAGCAGCCACAGCCGTTGTTGCAGCCACAGCCATTGTTACAGCCGCCGAAACCTAATGCATTACCGCCATCGCAGCCACATAAGCATAAAAGGCAGATGAGCCAGATGCAGTTATTGTTGCCGCAGCCACAGCCATTGTTGCAGCCGCAGCCATTTCCGTCAAATAGAAGTAAAAGAATTATGAGCCAGATGAGGTTGTTGCCACATCCGCAATCTCCACATCCATTACATCCGCCACAGTTAGTTGCTGCTAAATCACTCATAAATAATCCTCCGATAAAACATTTACAATACAATAATATGTGGCAGGGCTTGTTTGTGTTACTTATTTTTTTGTGAATATTGCAATATTTTTAAAATTATTATATCATTAGCTTTGTGTTGTTATTTAACACATAAGTGACTACAAAGTAGTCTGTTATATAAGAAAATAGTATGTGCCAGTGTACATACTAATCGTGCAGATAATGTCCTTGGTTTGGACATAAGAATGGAGATTATTATGAAAATATCAGTAATTATCCCATCACTTAACCCTGATGATAAGCTTGTAAGTGTTGTTGATTCACTTGTTAAGAAGGGGTTCGAAGATATTATAATTGTCAATGATGGAAGTGATTCGGCACATTTATGCCATTTGAGAAGGTTGGCAGTTATAGCCAGTGTACAATACTTACCCACGAGGTTAATAAGGGTAAGGGCAGAGGTTTAAAGACGGCATTTGAATACTGCCTTAAGAACAGACAGGGATATGATGGCGTTGTAACAGTAGATGGAGATAACCAGCATAGGGCAGATGATATATATAACTGTTGTGAGGCTATGGTAAAGAATGACAAGGTTGTTCTCGGAGTAAGACGTTTTGATGGAGAAGATGTTCCATTTAAGAGCCGGTTTGGTAACAATATGACAAGTATGGTATTCAAAGTTATGTGTGGACTTAATATTTCAGATACACAGACTGGTTTGAGGGCTATTCCATACCGTTATCTTGATACATTTTGTAATATTGAGGGCGAGAGATTCGAGTATGAAACAACTATGCTGCTTGAATTTAAGAAGTCGGATATTCAATTTATGGAAGTGCCAATTGAAACAGTGTATATAGAAGATAATGCTTCAACACATTTTAATCCGGTTAAAGACTCGATAAAGATATATAAGGTTATATTCAAGTATTCATTTTCACCAACAGTTGTTAAATATATATTAAGCTCATTGGCATCGTGGGTTATAGATAATTTAATATTTAATTTACTTGAATTTTTTCTTTTTTGCGTTTACAATATCAATAAGACTGTTATTTAGTACGGTAGCCGCAAGAATTATATCGTCAATATTTAATTTTACGATGAACAGACGTCTTGTGTTTAAGTCAGACAAAGATGTCAAGTCATCTGTGGTCAGATATTACATATTATGGGCGTGTCAGCTTATGGCATCATATCTTCTTGTATACATCTTTACAAGATTATTAGTGCTTGGCAGTGTGGCTGTCGCATTTACAAAGATAATTGTTGATTTATGCTTATTTGTAATAAGCTACAACATACAGAAAAAATGGGTGTTTAAATAATCAGACACGGATTACACCAATAGAAATGAGGATAATAATGAAGAATAACGTACTTAAGTGGCTTGGAAGAGTTGGAGCTACGCTTTTAACTACTATCGTAATTCTTGTAGTTGGTCTTTATCTTGTTATGGCTATGCTTGCGTGGGGACCTTCTACATTTGCTAAGAAGCAGTTTATTTTATCGCTTCAGGAGACAGGAGAGCTTGGTTTTATGGCTAACTGGTTCTGTTCACAGGAAGAGATTGATATGATTAAAGAGGAGAATTCAGTTAAGGATACTACTGATATAACTGATTCAAGCCTTGTTGTAATCGGACAGGATTCATCTAGTGATGAAGAAGACCTTTATGTTGTTGATGTAAAGGCTGGAACATATAGCGGTAAGCTTATGATTGTCAAAGATCCTTCAAGATTATTTGTAGGAACAGTACCAGAATTCAAGCTTGAAAAGGGCTGGACAGTTGCTGAGATAGCACAGAGATATGATGCACTAGCAGGTATCAATGGTGGAGACTTCGTTGACTCAACACCAGAGACAGCTATGCCAATCGGACTTGTTATGGTAAATGGTAATATATTAAAGGGTGATTCATCTACAATGTACCACGTTACTGGAATAACATTTGATAATAAGCTTGTAATGGGTAATATGACATCAGCTAAGGCTGTAGAGCTTGGAATAAGAGATTGTGTCAATGTAAGCAGTGATATAGGTCCATTTCTTATAATTAACGGTGAACCACAGGACGTTGATGGTGTTGGTGGAGGACTTAATCCACGAACAGCAATAGGACAGAGAGCTGACGGAGCTATTCTTCTTCTTGTCGTAGACGGAAGACAGGCTACAAGCCTTGGTGCATCGTTCTCAGATTTACAGGATATTATGCTTCAGTACGGCGCTGTAAATGCGTCAGCTATGGACGGTGGTACATCTACACAGATGTATTATAATGGCGAGGTTATTAATAAACCATATTCACCAACAGGACCAAGAACACTTCCAACAGCATTTTTGATTAAATAATTACACGGAGATGAGAAGAATGTCAGAGAATAATAATAGTGGAAAGAAGAATTTTTTTAAGAAATTATCGGGATTTAAGAAGTTTCTTGTGATATATGCCTCTGCGCTGGTAGTAATTATTGCTGTTGCGTTAGTGCTTTTATACGGGTTGTTAAAGGATTACGAGGCGGGCAGCCAGCCAATACTATGGATAAGCTTGTATCACATATTGAAGCAGGGAATGTAGGCAAATGGATTAAGGATGCAGGTATCCTTGGAGAGTTCGAGACAGAAGATATTGTATCAGATTATTTTAAGGATACATTTGCCGATAAGGAAGTAAGCTATAAGAAGAAGGCAGGAGAATATACAGAGAACAATCCGGTATATATTCTTTATGCTGATGATAAGAAGATAGCCAATGTTACTCTTACAGAGAAGAAAAAGAACGCTCATAAGTTCACAGAGTGGAAGTTAGCTTCTATAGATTTTAATGTAGACTCTAAGACTAAGAATACAGAACATTCAGTTAAAATTACAGCACCTAAGAATAGTGAAGTGACAATTAACGGAGTTAATGTTTCATCTGATTATATTACAGGTGAGGCAGATGTAAGCCTTTGCAAGCATGTTGGAGATTATGTTACTACACCAGTTGATGATGTATACAATATTAACGGAATGTTTGCCAAGCCAGAGGTTAAGGTTGCCTATAATGGCAAAGAGCTTGATACTGAATATGTTAAAGATGGATATGAGGCATATTATCCATCAGATGATGAGCTTCTTTCAAGCGAGAAGAGCCATATATTAACAGTTGCTGAGAATTACGGCAAATATATGATTAACAGAGGAAGCTTAAGTACTCTTTCAAGCTATATGATTGGTAATGCCAAGGAATATATGAGTGATATTCCGGCTATCGATGTATATCTGATAGGAAGAACTTTTACATATGATATTACTGACGAGAATGTAAGTAACTTTAGAAAATATTCAGATGACTGTTATTCGTGTGATGTAGATTACAATCTTAATGTAAAATGGTCATCAGGAAGCACAACATACAATATTTCTTTAACATACGTGTTTGTTAAGCAGAATGACAAGTGGATGTTAGCTGATTTTTCTATAAGATAATTATAGATAAGATAATTATAAACAACAGACATATATAGCAGGAAATAACAATGCGCTGTCAGCGCAGGAATGGAGAAAGTTATGTCACAGGATAATAAGCGCAATTTTATATTACATGGTTCCATACTTGCTATGGCTGGAATTTTTGTAAGAATAATTGGAATGGTTTATAGAATTCCGGTGCTTAATATAATTGGAAGTGAAGGTAATGGTATATATGTAACGGCATATAATGTATATAACATAATACTTGTGCTGTCATCATATGGACTTCCGATGGCTGTTTCAAAGCTGATTTCTGCAAGGTTTACTAAAAGAAGATATAAGAATGCGGCGAAGGTATTAAGATGTTCGCTGACAGTCGGTGCGTTTACTGGTGGTGTTGCGGCACTGCTTGTATACTTTGGTGCTGATTTTATAGAAAATGTTATATATGGCGGGGGTGTACCTGGTCTTGCAATACCATTAAGAGTATTAGCCCCAACCATATTTATAGTTGCATTATTAGGTGTATTAAGAGGTTTCTTTCAGGGACAGGGAACTATGATTCCAACGGCTGTTTCACAGATTATAGAACAGCTTGTCAATGCAGGTGTTAGTATAGCTGCAGGTTATATGCTTATGAAAGCATACAGTAGTGCTTCTAATGCTTCTGCTTATGGAGCGGCAGGAAGTACACTTGGTACAGCTATGGGTGCTCTTACTGCACTTGTATTCTTTATATTTCTATATCTTATATACAGACCTACATTTATGCGTATGGTTGCTAAAGATAAGAGTGTTACAAGGCAGGATACTAACAGGTACATTTATAAGACAATTATAATTACAATGGTTCCTATTATATTAAGCCAGACGTTTTATCAGATTAGTGCCTTAATAGATGATGTAATGTTTAGTAATATAATGATGACAAGAAATATATCGAAAAATATATCAATGGATCTTGGTAACTTTGGTTCAAGTTATACACTGCTTATAAGTATACCGCAGGGTATAGCGACAGCGTTATCAGCCTCGATGCTTCCAAGTATTGTAGCATCTTATACAGAAGATGATTATGACAGTATATATTCAAAGATAACAAAGACTCTTAAGACTAATATGTTTATAGCGGTACCATCATTTGTTGGATTTTTTGTGATAGGCGAGCCTATTATTAAACTGCTATTTTCAAGATACGACAGAGTGCAGGGTGGGCTTATGTTAAAAATAGGCGCTATAGCCATTGTATTTTATACATTATCAACAGTTACAAGCTCAGCACTTCAGGCGGTTGACAGAGTTAAGACTCCTATGATTAATTCATTTATATCATTAGTTGTCCATATAATACTTGTGCTTGTATTGCTGGAATTTACTAATCTTGGTATATTCTCACTTGTAATAGGTAATGCTTCATTCCCTGTTATTATATTTGTGCTTACTCTTATAGCACTTTATAAAGATGAGGGATACAGGCTTCCTGTTATATCAATATTTGCAAAAGCCGGTTATATGTTCAGCATTAATGGGTATATGTACACTTTTGACATATAATATAATTAATAATATTACAATGTCTAATACAATATCAGTGCTTGTGGCATTGTGTGTTGCGGCACTCACATATTTTGGACCATATGTTCTTCTTATGAAGAAGTTTAAAGATGTATTCTGATAAATGGTATTATTACAAAACAGTCTGGATATATCAGAGAGTGCAAAGCACGGAACAATTCGTAGGTATCATAGTTGGGGGCTTTTGACCACAACATCATATAATCAGGAAAGAGAGGAAATAAAGTGCAGGATAAGTTTACAGATAAAGCCAAAAAGTATTGGAACAGGCTGCATTTGCTGCTGCGGTTAATGGACACAGCTATATTGGGTCTGAACATTTGCTTTTAGGACTTATACAGGTTGAAGACAGCCTTGCATACAAGGTTTTACAGAACAATGATGTAACAGAAACTAAAGTGCTTAATCTTATATATCAGCTTATTGCACCGGATAATGCGGTAAGTGTTAAAGAACCGGCAGGCTATACTCCAAGAGTTCGTAAGATTCTTACTAACTCAATAGAGGAAGCTGCAAGATTTAAAGCTGATAAAGTAGGTACAGAACATATTCTTATTGCCATTATGAAGGAAACTGAAAGTGTTGCCTCAAGACTTCTTAATACAATGGGTGTATCAATTAAGAAGATATATACAGAGTTATTAGAGGGAATGGGCGAAGATGTATCACGTCTTAAAGAAGATTTTCAGAATGGCAGAATTAAGGCTAAGGATAAAAAAGGCAACAACTATGTTAGACCAGTACAGCAGGGATTTAACAGAACTTGCCCGTAATAAAAAGCTTGACCCTGTTATAGGCAGGGAAGAGGAAATCCAGAGAGTTATCCAGATATTATCAAGAAGAACAAAGAATAATCCGTGCCTTATCGGCGAGCCCGGTGTAGGTAAGACCGCAGTTGTTGAGGGTCTTGCATTAAGAATAGTTGAAGGCGAAGTTCCATCAACTATTAAGGATAAGAGATTAGTAACACTTGATTTATCAGGTATGGTGGCTGGTTCTAAATACAGAGGTGAATTTGAAGAAAGAATTAAAAGGGTAATTGCAGAAGTAAGAAATGCAGGCAACATTTTATTATTCTTAGATGAAATTCACACAATTATTGGTGCTGGTGGTGCAGAAGGAGCTATAGATGCTTCTAATATTCTTAAGCCATCACTTGCAAGAGGAGAAATCCAGCTTATAGGTGCTACAACTCTAGAAGAATACAGAAAACATATAGAAAAAGATGCTGCATTAGAAAGAAGATTTCAGCCGGTTAAGGTGGAAGAGCCAACAGAAGATGAGGCGATTGACATACTTATGGGACTTAGACCTAAGTATGAGGAACACCATAATGTAGTTATTACAGATGATGCCGTAAGAGCGGCAGTTAAGCTTTCTAAGAGATATATCAATGACAGATTTCTTCCAGATAAGGCAATTGACCTTATAGATGAGGCTTCTTCAAGAACAAGGCTTGAAGCATTTGTTGTACCAAAGGATATTAAGAAGCTTGAAACACAGATAGATGAACTTTCAGTTAAGAAAGAGCAGGCTATTAAGTCAGAGAAATATGATGAAGCGGCTGAGCTTAAGAAACAGCAGACAAGAAAGAAGAACAGGCTTGAAAAGCTTCGCACAAGCTGGCAGGAGAGCATAGACGGCAGTGACCTTACTGTTGATGAAGAACAGATAGCTAGGACTGTGTCAATGTGGACTAAGATTCCAGTTGCCAAGATAGCAGAGGCTGAGTCAGAGAAGCTTATGAATTTGGAAAAAATGCTTCATAACAGGGTTATAGGACAGGATGAGGCGGTTACAGCAGTTGCCAAGGCTATAAGACGAGGCAGGGTAGGTTTAAAAGATCCTAACAGACCAATAGGCTCATTCTTATTCTTAGGGCCTACAGGTGTAGGTAAGACAGAACTTTCAAAGGCACTTGCTGACTGTATGTTTGGAACAGATAATTCTCTTATAAGAGTTGATATGTCTGAGTATATGGAAAAGCATACGGTGTCTAAGCTTATCGGTTCTCCTCCGGGATATGTAGGATATGAAGAAGGCGGCCAGCTCAGTGAGAAGGTAAGAAGAAACCCTTATTCAGTTGTACTTTTTGATGAGGTTGAAAAAGCTCACCCAGATGTATTCAATGTACTTTTACAGGTGCTTGATGACGGACATATAACAGATTCAACAGGAAGGGTTGTGGACTTTAAGAATACAGTTATTATTATGACTTCCAATGCAGGTGCGGAGAATATTGTAGCACCTAAATCTTTAGGATTTACTTCGGAAACATCAGAGGAAAAAAGAGCACGAAGATATGAAGAGCAAAGTAATGGAAGAAGTTAAGAGAATATTCCGTCCGGAATTCATTAACAGAATTGATGACATAATTGTATTCCATATGCTTAAGAAAGAACAGATTGGACAGATTGTTGATATTATGATGAGAACCGTTAATAACAGAATTATGGAGCAGATGAGTCTTTCGGTTGAACTTGATGATGAGGCTAAGGCTTATATTGTTGATAAGGGCTACGATTCTAAATATGGAGCACGTCCATTAAGAAGAACAATACAGAATGAAATAGAAGATGTTATGGCAGAGAAGATACTTGAAGGCAGTATAAAGGCTGGCAACAAAGTATTGGTAACAGTTAAGGATGGTAAACTGAACTTTAGCTGCAAACGAGGTCATAATAGAAATATTCACAAATAATACTACTAAAATACTAGCGTCATTGTACATTATGTTGTATAATGTGTGTATAGATATTCGTAATAAAACATAGGAGGACAATAATATGCCAGTAATTAATGAGTTAATTCGTTCAGAGAAGGATGGAACTCTTAGCTTTGGTAATTATAAGCTGGATACTAAGTCAAAGTTATCAGATTTTGAACATTGTGGAGATTCTTACAAGGTAAAGACATTTAAGGAGATTACGAAGCTTGAACGCAATGGTTCATTTGTATATGAATCTGTTCCTGGAACAGCTGTTATGAATTTTAAGGCTGCAGATACAGGCTTATCATTTACGGTGGTGGAAGGAAGCAATGATGCACAGATAACAGTTGAGCTTGAAGAAGGCGCTTCTTATAATGTAACAATCAATGGAGTATCTGAGGGAACTATGGCTACTAATATGGGTGGCAAGATTGTACTTTCAGTAAGCCTTGAAGAAGGTAAGAGTGTTAGTGTAGAAGTTGTTAAAGCATAATAATACTACAATCTTTAACATTAACAGGTGTCATAATTGTAAATTTTAATAAATGCTGTGCCAGGCATAAAGTCATATATAGACCAATGCGGGGTGCAGCTTTTTATATTTGGTATCAGAAAGAGAGGAGAAGAGAAGTGGCAAAAGCAAAAATACGGCATTTTTTTTGCAGTGAGTGTGGACATGAGTCAGCAAAATGGTTCGGGCAGTGTCCGGCGTGCAAGGCGTGGAATACATTCGTTGAAGAACCAATAGCATCTAAGTCATCGGTTAAGGGTATATCAGCAGTCAGGAAAGAAAGCACCTATAAGGATAACCATCCGGTGAGCTTAAAAGAGATTAATTCTGAAGAGAAGGAGAGAACATCAACAGGAATAGGCGAACTTGACAGAGTTCTTGGTGGTGGAATTGTGCAGGGTTCACTGGTGCTTGTAGGTGGAGATCCCGGTATTGGAAAGTCAACACTTTTGTTACAGATGTGCTATTACCTATCAGATGCAGGCAATAAGGTGCTGTATATATCCGGAGAGGAGTCGTTAAGACAGATTAAGCTAAGAGCTGAAAGGATAGGTGGATGTAACGATAACCTTAAGACGTTCTGCGAGACTAATCTTGATATTATAGAAGAGGTTCTAAAAAAGAAATGCCACAGGTGGTTATAATTGACTCTATACAGACTATGTACAGGGAAGAAATATCTGCGGCACCTGGAAGTGTGTCACAGGTAAGGGAAAGTACATCTATTCTTATGCAGTTAGCCAAGGGACTTAATATAACGATATTTATTGTAGGACACGTTACCAAGGAAGGTGTTGTTGCAGGTGCCAAGAGTGCTTGAGCATATGGTTGATACAGTGCTTTATTTTGAAGGGGACAGATATGCTTCATACAGAATATTAAGAAGTGTAAAGAACAGATTTGGGTCTACCAATGAAATTGGGGTGTTCGAGATGAGGCAGGACGGTTTAAGTGAGGTTGCCAATCCATCGGAGTATATGTTGTCTGGAAGACCAGAAGGGGCGTCAGGCTCAGTTGTAGTATGTCTTATTGAAGGCACGCGACCTCTTATGGTTGAGGTTCAGGCACTTGTGTGTGACTCTAACTTTGGTATGCCAAGGCGTACTGCTGCGGGAACGGATTATAACAGGGTTAATCTGTTGATGGCAGTCCTTGAAAAAAGGGCGGGAATGAGAATGTCCTCAAGCGATGCCTATCTTAATGTGGCAGGTGGAATAAAGGTATCTGAACCAGCACTTGATTTAGGGATAGTTATAGCACTTGTCAGTAGTTTTAAGAATAAAGAAGTTGACAGCAGAACAGTTATATTTGGTGAAGTCGGATTGTCAGGCGAGGTAAGAGCCGTAACACAGGCACAGCAGAGGGTGAATGAAGCTGTTAAGCTAGGGTTCACAACCTGCATATTACCATATGTATGCTTGAAAAATATTAAAATAATGATAAAATTAATCTTATTGGTATACATAATGTTAACGAAGCAATTGACTTAATATAAATATACAAGAATAATATACATATTTGGAGGAAGAATATGGATAACAGTAAATTAGTAAGCGACCTGTCAGGAATTCTTGAAGGATTGGATTCATCACAGGAGCAGTTAGAAAAAGATGCTTTTGATGTAATTAATTCATCAGATACATCACTTAATCTCGTGAAAGAGAGTATTTCAAGTGTTGAGGAAATTCTTAAGATGATAACTGAACTTAATGAGATAGCAGAAGAATCATCGGCAAGAATTAAAGAACTTGAAAAGCTTTCTAAAGACATTGAACAGTTTGCAGGCGTTATAGCATCAATATCAAGCAGAACCAATATACTTTCGCTTAATGCTTCTATTGAGGCTGCAAGAGCAGGTGAGCACGGAAGAGGCTTTGCTGTTGTTGCAAGTGAGGTAAGGAATCTTGCTGCACAGTCGGTACCAAGTCATCAAAGGAGATTACAGATACAATCAATATGGTACAGCAGTCAGTTGATAAGACAGTTGGCTCTATGAAGAACATATATGAGAATTCTAACCAGCAGAAAGAAAAGGCAGATGAGATTGGTAATGTGCTTAATAAAGTTGTAGATGCGGCATACACTGCTAATGAGGTTGCAAGAAATATCGAGAACGAAATTGCATATCAGAGAGAGATTACAGATAAGGCTAAGAATGCACTTATGTAGCTGTATTCAGGTAATCGGATTTTGTAATTACATATTATTATATGAGGGAGGATTAATATATGTATCAGTGTCCGGGTTGTGGTGGAAGATTAGTCTTTGACATACCATCACAGCAGTTGATGTGCGACCATTGCAGTACGAAGTATGACCCATATGCAATCAGTAAGGAACAGGATGCGGAGGAAAGTCAGAATATGACGTTACTGTATTCAAATGTCCGAACTGTGGTGGAGAGATATTAAGTACTGATAATACTGCAGCTAATTTTTGCAGCTTTTGTGGAGCATCAACAATTCTGACAAGCAGAGTATCAAAACAGCAAAGACCAGGATATATAATACCATTTTCCAAGACTAAGGAAGACTGTAAGCAGGCTTATAAGAAAATGGTACGCCACGCGTGGTTTGCCCCTAAGGAATTAAAAGATGAGAAGTTTATAGATGGTTTCAGAGGTATATATATGCCTTATTGGACGTATTATATAACCCAGAAAGGACCAATGTGCCTAAGCGGTTCTAAAAGCCATAGACGGGGAGATTACATTTATACAGACCATTATGATATAACTGGCGATTTGGATTGTCAGTATAAGGCCTGTCATATGATGCTTCATCGTCATTTGATGACAGTATAAGTGAGGCGATCGTCCCATATGACGTTAAGACTATGAATCCATTTACTCCATAAATGCTTAGTGGATTCTATGCAGATACAGCAGATGTTGCAACAGATGTATACAGGGCTGATGCGAAAAATGTAGCTGTTGACGAGACATATTCCTATGTCAAAAGGTCAGCACATCTTGGGTCAGTACAACTTGATAATTATCAGGGGGATATTGAGGGAAGACTTTCGACAAAGGTAGTAGCACAGGATAGAACAATGTTTCCGGTGTGGTTCTTATCATACCGTAATAAAGACAGAGTTGCATATGCGACAGTTAATGGACAGACAGGGAAGGTGGCAGCAGATCTGCCAGTATCACTTATGAGGTATTTTATAGGTTCGGTTATTCTTGCAATACCTATATTTTTAATGCTTAACAGTTCATTTACATTAAGACCTAAGACTACATTGGGGATTGCATCGATTATAGCATTATTTACAATAATTCTTTATGTATTAGAATTAAAGAAAATATACAAGAAAGACCAGCAGTTAGATGACAAGGGCAGAATGTATGCAGGTTCAGCTATTAATGCCAATGAATCACCAGGGGCAAGGCGTAAGCGTGAAGACCAGCTTGCAGGCGATATAGCTGATGTTATAGACAAAGGCAGGCGTGAAGCAAGGTCATATGGACGTAAGAATAAAAAGAAGAACAACAAGAACTAATATTGCAGTGGTAACTATGATAATTTCATTGGTGTGTTGTGTATTTCCTATGTTGTATGTCTATCTTCAGATGATGTCTATATTCTATGGTTCTGGAGATATTGGGGCGGGATTTTCTATAAGTGTTATATGTCTTATAACAGGTATAGTGCTTACTCTTGTTAATCATAAGACGTTTAAAATGATAACTAATAAGAAGATATCAGGTAATATAGGTTCACTTGCAGCGATGGCAATAGCCTCGGTAGTGCTGTGGATTAATCCTGTATCGGATCTATATTACTATGGTGCTGTTATAGCTGAATTAATTGCAATAATGTATACTATTATGGATTTAATCAGATATTACAATGTTCTTGCAACTAGAGAGCTTCCACAGTTTGATAATTATAGTGGAGGTGATGATAATGCATAATAGAAGTATTATATGTGCTGTAGATAGAAAATATACTGTTAAAGACATACATAGATGTATTCACGCAGTTATGGCGTTAACAGCAGTTGTTCTATTGCTATTAGTATTTGCGGCTTCTTCTTTACTACAGGTAAAAGCTGATGAAGAGAAGTATCAATATAATAATGTTGATACAGGATATGAGGCTGTTATAGAAGATGACGCAGACATTATAGATGAGAGTAATTATTCTTCGTTGTTAGACATTATGAAACAGATAACAGTGTATGGTAATGTAATGCTAAAGACTATAGATACCAACAGCACCACTACTGAAAGTTATGTAAGAAGCCTGTACAGGGAAAAATATGGCACTGATAGTGGGACGATATTTATAATTGATATGTATAACCGTAATATCTGGATACATAGCAATGGTAAGATATACAGTACAGTTACAAGCTCATACGCAGATACAATAACTGATAATGTATACAGATATGCTTCATCAAAAGACTATTATATGTGTGCATATAAGGTGTATGAGCAGGAACTTGCACTTCTTAAAGGCAGAAGAATATCACAACCAATGAAGTATATAAGCAATGCACTTCTTGCTGTTGTAGCGGCATTAATTATTAATTATGGAATTGTAAGACTATATTTAAGGAAGAAGGCACCATCAAGAAAAGATATAATGAAAGGTATATTTGCTGGAAAGGCTATTAATAATTGTCAGGTTACATACCGTTATCAGACCAGGACATATTCACCAGTACAGACAGACTCAGGCAGCAGCTCTTCAGGAGGCTCATCAGGGGCTCGTCTTCCGGTGGTTCGTCAGGTGGTGGGAGGCCACAGCTTCTAATATCACATTGGTGTTGTTTTATTAACAGATATTATTGATATACTGGTTTTCGGAGTTAGAGGTTAAAACTAACAACTGGAAACCGGTATTTTTATACCTATAACTAAATGGATTTTGTACTATGGTTGGTATTGTGGCAAGGAATATTAAGAAAAAAATGACTTAATTAAAAGCATTTTATAAACAAATATCGTCCAATAGCTGTCAAAATCAGTATTTAAAATGCTTGGAAATGCCGTATTTTAGGGTTTAAAAAAAATGGAAAAATTCAAAAAATTGAAAAAAGTTGTTGACATAATACCTGGTAGGTGCTATTATAATCAAGTCGCCACGAGAGATGAGCGACACGAAAGCTTCTCAAACACAGATAAATACTGAACTTGAGAGCGATGAACTTTGATAACTGAACAGAAAGACAACCTTGAAAATTCTTTTTAGAATTTCGAGATGAGTACAGAATTCAATAGAATTAAGTATACATCTTTTGTGAACATCATTCAAGCAATTGAATGAATCCTTAAACACAGTATAAGGAAACTATTAAAGCTAGTTAGTTTAAGACTGACAAGGCAAACTTGATGTTTTGAAAAACATCTGGGAGTTACGAAGTAACTCTTAAGTGTTTTGTGAAGCAGAACATATTTTATGAGAGTTTGATCCTGGCTCAGGATGAACGCTGGCGGCGTGCTTAACACATGCAAGTCGAACGAAGCATTTAAGACAGATTACTTCGGTTTGAAGTCTTTTATGACTGAGTGGCGGACGGGTGAGTAACGCGTGGGTAACCTGCCTCATACAGGGGGATAGCAGCTGGAAACGGCTGGTAATACCGCATAAGCGCACAGTACCACATGGTACGGTGTGAAAAACTCCGGTGTTATGAGATGGACCCGCGTCTGATCAGCTTGTTGGCGGGGTAACGCCCACCAAGGCGACGATCAGTAGCCGACCTGAGAGGGTGACCGGCCACATTGGGACTGAGACACGGCCCAGACTCCTACGGGAGGCAGCAGTGGGGAATATTGCACAATGGAGGAAACTCTGATGCAGCGACGCCGCGTGAGTGAAGAAGTATTTCGCTATGTAAAGCTCTATCAGCAGAGAAGATAGTGACGGTACCTGACTAAGAAGCTCCGGCTAAATACGTGCCAGCAGCCGCGGTAATACGTATGGAGCAAGCGTTATCCGGATTTACTGGGTGTAAAGGGAGTGTAGGTGGCCTGGCAAGTCAGAAGTGAAAGCCCGGGGCTCAACCCCGGGACTGCTTTTGAAACTGCAGGGCTAGAGTGCAGGAGGGGCAAGTGGAATTCCTAGTGTAGCGGTGAAATGCGTAGATATTAGGAGGAACACCAGTGGCGAAGGCGGCTTGCTGGACTGTAACTGACACTGAGGCTCGAAAGCGTGGGGAGCAAACAGGATTAGATACCCTGGTAGTCCACGCCGTAAACGATGAATACTAGGTGTCGGGGCACATAAGTGCTCCGGTGCCGCAGCAAACGCAATAAGTATTCCACCTGGGGAGTACGTTCGCAAGAATGAAACTCAAAGGAATTGACGGGGACCCGCACAAGCGGTGGAGCATGTGGTTTAATTCGAAGCAACGCGAAGAACCTTACCAGGTCTTGACATCCTCTTGACTGGTCAGTAATGTGACCTTTTCTTCGGAACAAGAGTGACAGGTGGTGCATGGTTGTCGTCAGCTCGTGTCGTGAGATGTTGGGTTAAGTCCCGCAACGAGCGCAACCCTTATCCTTAGTAGCCAGCAGTTCGGCTGGGCACTCTAGGGAGACTGCCAGGGATAACCTGGAGGAAGGTGGGGATGACGTCAAATCATCATGCCCCTTATGACTTGGGCTACACACGTGCTACAATGGCGTAAACAAAGTGAAGCGAGAGTGTGAGCTTAAGCAAATCACAAAAATAACGTCTCAGTTCGGATTGTAGTCTGCAACTCTACTACATGAAGCTGGAATCGCTAGTAATCGCGAATCAGAATGCTGCGGTGAATACGTTCCCGGGTCTTGTACACACCGCCCGTCACACCATGGGAGTCGGAAATGCCCGAAGTCGGTGACCTAACGTAAGAAGGAGCCGCCGAAGGCAGGTCTGATAACTGGGGTGAAGTCGTAACAAAGGTAGCCGTATCGGAAGGTGCGGCTGGATCACCTCCTTTCTAAGGAAAAGAATGTCACGTCTGCAAGGATGTGAAGTAGAGATTGTCTTTCTGTTGAGCTGTCAAAGACAGCAACTTTCTGGTGGCGATGCGCTTAGGGAAACACCCGTACACATCCCGAACACGATGGTTAAGCCTTAAGCGGCCGATGATACTATGCTGGAGACGGTATGGGAAAGTAGGTGGCTGCCAGATTTACAAATGGGGGGTATAGCTCAGTTGGGAAGCATCTGCCTTACAAGCAGGGGTCAAGGGTTCGAATCCTTTATCTCCACTGCGGATATGGTTACTGGTAATAACTGGTAATAATAAGTATCTGCAAAGATTGTTCATTGAAAACTGCATATTAAAATATCTAAAATAAACTAATAAAGTTTAGACATCCGAGGTGCGATATGTACTGATAAGTCACATATCAAACCAAGAAACAAACCGAATGATGAAAATCATTAAAAAACCATTAGTATAACGCTATATACTGATGAATGAGATTAAGACAAACGGAAGTTCGCGAGCGGTTATTCGCAGAAGTTTTACTTCTGCTCATATCCTTGCTTCGCAAATGATTTCGCGTTAATCACCAAAACAGCTTATGAATGCAAGCATTCAACGCAGTTTTGTTAATTAATCCGAACCGCTTGCTAATCTATTGGTTAAGCTATAAAAGAGCACAGGGTGGATGCCTAGGCACTGAGAGCCGATGAAGGACGTGATAAGCTGCGAAAAGCCACGGGGAGGAGCAAATATCCTTTGAGCCGTGGATATCCGAATGGGGGAACCCACTTAAGTAAACCTTAAGTACTGACAAGCCAATACATAACTTGCCAGAGGGAACCCGGGGAACTGAAACATCTAAGTACCCGGAGGAAGAGAAAGAAACATCGATTTCCTTAGTAGCGGCGAGCGAAAGGGAAAGAGCCCAAACCGAGAGATTTATCTTTCGGGGTTAGGACTGCATAATTGATCTGCGATTGATAGGAGAATGGTCTGGAAAGTCCAGCAGGAAAGCGTGAAAGCCGCGTATCCGAAATTGAAAGCAGCAAGGCAGTATCCAGAGTACCACGAGACACGAGAAACCTTGTGGGAATGAGCGGAGACCACTCCGTAAGGCTAAATACTACTCAGTGACCGATAGCGCATAGTACTGTGAAGGAAAGGTGAAAAGGACCCCGGGAGGGAGTGAAAGAGAACCTGAAACCCTGTGTTTACAAGCTGTCGGAGCACGTAAGTGCGACGGCGTACTTTTTGTAGAACGGTCCGGCGAGTTATGATACGCGGTAAGGTTAAGGACTTAAGGTCGGAGCCGAAGCGAAAGCGAGTGTTAAGAGCACGAGGAATCACGTATCATAGACCCGAAACCGGGTGATCTATCCATGTCCAGGATGAAGCTGCCGTAAGAGGTAGTGGAGGTCCGAAACACATCCGTTGAAAAGGGTGGTGATGAGGTGTGGATAGGGGAGAAATTCCAATCGAACCCGGAGATAGCTGGTTCTCCTCGAAATAGCTTTAGGGCTAGCCTTCAGTTAGTCTGCCGCAGGTAGAGCACTGAATTCCTAGGGGGCGTCAAAGCCTACCGAAGAATATCAAACTGCGAATGGCGGACAGATGATGCTGGGGAGTCAGACTGCACGAGATAAGTTGGGTGGTCAAAGGGAAAGAGCCCAGACCCACCAGCTAAGGTCCCAAAGTGCGTGTTAGTGGAAAAGGATGTGGGATTTCGAAGACAACTAGGATGTTGGCTCAGAAGCAGCCACACATTAAAAGAGTGCGTAATAGCTCACTAGTCGAGAGGTCCTGCGCCGAAAATGTCCGGGGCTGAAACACGACACCGAAGCTTAGGAACAGAAATGTTGGTAGAGGAGCATTGTTAGCGGAACGAAGCCATACCGGAAGGAGTGGTGGACTGCTAAGAAGAGAGAATGCCGGAATGAGTAGCGAGATTGAAGTGAGAATCTTCAAGGCCGAATATCTAAGGTTTCCAGGGTAAAGCTGATCTGCCCTGGGTAAGTCGGGGCCTAAGGCGAGGTCGAAAGACGTAGCCGATGGACAACAGGTTGAAATTCCTGTACTGCGATATATCAGAAATGTGGGGACACAGAAGGAAAGTGTGAGCCGGGAAAGGAAAGACCGGTGCAAGCACAGGAGGAGAGATACAGGCAAATCCGTATTTCAATCCAATGGTGTTACGCGGAGCGAACAAAAGTAGCGAAGCACACAGACCATCTGTCGAGAAAAGCCGCTAGTGTGTATACCGTACCCGTACCGTAAACCGACACAGGTGGATGAGGAGAGAATCTAAAGGTAGGCGGGAGAAGCATTGTTAAGGAACTCGGCAAAATGACCCCGTAACTTCGGGAGAAGGGTGCTCACGCAAGTGAGCCGCAGAGAACTGGCCCAAGCAACTGTTTAGCAAAAACACATGTCTATGCAAAACCGAAAGGTGAGGTATATGGGCTGACGCCTGCCCGGTGCTGGAAGGTTAAGAGGAGATGTTAGAGCAATCGAAGCATTGAATTTAAGCCCCAGTAAACGGCGGCCGTAACTATAACGGTCCTAAGGTAGCGAAATTCCTTGTCGGGTAAGTTCCGACCCGCACGAAAGGCGTAATGATTTGGGCACTGTCTCGACAATGCACCCGGTGAAATTGAAATACCAGTGAAGATGCTGGTTACCTGCGCCAGGACGGAAAGACCCCATGGAGCTTTACTCTAGCTTGATACTGGGATTCGGTATTGCATGTACAGGATAGGTGGGAGACTAAGAGGTGATGACGCCAGTTGTCACGGAGTCGATGTTGGGATACCACCCCTGCAGTACTGGGTTTCTAACCTGCGGCCGTGACCCGGCCGGGGGACAATGTCTGGTGGGGAGTTTGACTGGGGCGGTCGCCTCCGAAAGGGTATCGGAGGCGCTCAAAGGTTCCCTCAGAATGGTTGGAAACCATTCGAAGAGTGCAAAGGCAGAAGGGAGCTTGACTGCGACACCGACGGGTGGAGCAGGTACGAAAAGTAGGACTTAGTGATCCGGTGGTATGAAAGTGGGATTGCCATCGCTCAACGGATAAAAAGCTACCCTGGGGATAACAGGCTTATCACTCCCAAGAGTTCACATCGACGGGTGGTTTGGCACCTCGATGTCGGCTCATCGCATCCTGGGGCTGTAGTAGGTCCCAAGGGTTGGGCTGTTCGCCCATTAAAGCGGTACGCGAGCTGGGTTCAGAACGTCGTGAGACAGTTCGGTCCCTATCCGGCGTGGGCGTAGGATATCTGAGAGGAGCTGTCCTTAGTACGAGAGGACCGGGATGGACGGGCCGCTGGTGCATCGGTTGAGCCACCAGGCTCATGGTAGGAAGTAGCCAAGTCGGGACGGGATAAACGCTGAAGGCATCTAAGCGTGAAGCCCCCCTCAAGATGAGATATCCCATAGAGTTAATCTAGTAAGACCCCTTGAAGACGACGAGGTAGATAGGCAGAAGGTGGAAGTGTGGTGACATATGGAGCTGATCTGTACTAATAGGTCGAGGGCTTAACCGAAAGAGGTTAAGGTTTGGATAGAACAAAGAGAGTTATTCTTAAAGGAAAGTACGAAAGTACTTGACAGGATACGGATGTATAAGATATATTTAATGTGCAGTTTTGAAGGAGCAATCTATTCCTTTAGATAGGGGTGTGGTGAAGTGGTATCATAGGGGTCTCCAAAACCTTTGGTGGGAGTTCGATTCTCTCCACCCCTGTTATAATTTTATATAAGTTAGAAGATAGTTTTTGCATTAGGAGATAATGTAAAAGCTTTTTTTATTTTAATTAAGTATCTTATGAAATAAAGTTTATCAGCTTATTGTCAAAGCAACTTATGCGATATGACTAAAAGATAAAGCTATTTATTAAACTTATGTAAATCATAATTATAAATATTGCGTCAGAAATAATATAATGTTATCATTAAGAAGATATGTATATAATCAATTATTATAGCATAATTAATAATATATTCAGGAGCGTATATGGTAGACAGCAGCTATTTTAAGAATAATAAGAACAATGGTAATAGAGCGGGCGGTAAGAATAACGGCAAATTAATGGACAGGTTAAAAGCAGCATAAGTGGATACCACTTGTTGTAATTATAGTATTAGCACTTGCAATGATTGCAATTCAGTATTTTATGTTAGATGTACTTCAATATACAAGACAGATGGCAGAACAGCAGAAAGAGGGATTTATTAATATATATCCTATAATGAATAATTTGCTTTAAAGAACATTTAGCATTTTAAAATAGAAAAATTTAAAATGCTAAAGTTTTAAAATATTCAAAGCTTAGAAGGTCATAATAAAGAAGGTCTTAAAAGTCAAAATACGCAAATTCCCACCTAGAATGGAGGAGAATTATGCAGTTTTTGATTTTTAAGACCTTATTTATTTGATTTTAATTGTTCCCCAATATTAAATTGTATGTGTTTAAGTTTACGTTTTATTAGAAATAGAAATTAAGACTTATAAGACAAGATAGATTTATAAGATAAGATAGATTTATAGGACAAAATAGACTTATAGGACAAAATGTGTTGATAGAAACCGTCCTCAGACCTTTAATTTCAATGGCTGAGGACGGTTTAATTTTGAAATAACTTTGATGGTGGTTAAAATATATTGATAAAAAACTTATATTCAATTTCAAATAAAAGAGATAATTAACAAATGTAAGAAAATAGATAATACATATTGACTTTATAAATAATATGCTTTACTATTTAGATGGATTTCTAATTAGATAATTTTCTAAATAGAATGAAATTATAATACAGCGCTGAATGGAACAATAATTAGGCAAAGTTAGGAAGTGATATGTTTGGCATTTGCAGATACTTTTAAGGCATTATCTGACCCGGCAAGGAGGGATATTTTAGAGATGTTAAAGAATAAGCCTCTTTCGGCGGGGAGATTGCTAAACAGTTCGATATGACACAAGCCACAGTATCATATCATTTGAAAGTATTAAAAAAAGGCAGATTTAATAAGAGAAAATAGAAAAAGAATTTTATTTACTATGAATTAAATCTCACAGTACTAGAGGAACTGATGATGTGGTTATCTGATTTAAAGAATAAAGAAAATTAGGAGGAAAAGTATCTATGAAAGATAATAATACAGATTATCAAAATGATAATAGCTGTAATAATTCTAATATAAGCCTTTCAATGGCAGTAATATCGGTTATCGCTACATTGCTACCAATTATTATAGGATTGGCGTTGTGGAATAAGCTTCCCGATGAATTGCCTGTTCATTGGGGAATTAAAGGCAATGTAGACAGATTGGCGACTAAGGCTGAGGAATATTTATAATGCCTTGTCTGTGTGCAATTATCCAGATTGGTGTACTTATTAAATTATATATTGATCCAAGAAAAGAGCAGATTCATCATAAACCCATACTTGTATCAATATGGATTGTTCCATTGATTACCATTTTAATTAATGTACTTATATATATAATAGCACTTGGTGGTAAAGTAAGTATGACAATGGCAGTATTTTTTATCATTGGTGTTATGTTTATGGGGCTTGGTAATTATATGCCAAAGTTGAAACAGAATTATACAATAGGAATTAAAGTTCCGTGGACATTAAATAGCGAAGAGAATTGGAATATGACACATAGAATGGCAGGTAAGGTATATGTTGTGGCAGGTGTTATTTCAATAATAATTGCATTGCTTAATAATGTATTGAGTGATGAAGTGACAATTATTATATTTATGGCTGTATTTCTTGTGACAGGCATAGGAAGTGTTGCTTATTCATTCTGGCTTTATAAGGTCAAGGCCTTTAATAAATTGTATTATATCAAGATGTCCCCAGCCCTGCTGATTAGTGGCAAGATTGACTTTGTGACAGCATTTTTTAAGCCGTTGGCGGATTTCGTCAGGAGTATAATCGTGATTATTAAGAACACGGGCGATTGCACCGCTTACAATTGGTGCAGACATGGATGTTCCGCTTTTGGTGGAATATCCATTTTTTTTATTACTGCACGCTGTGATATTAGAGCCAGTGACAACAAGTTCGGGCTTAAGAATGCCATCAAGAGTAGGACCGCGGTCCGGAATTAAATGTCTTATCATCAATAGAGCCAACGGTAATGACAAGGCGGCTTGTGCCGGGTGCGGTTATGCTGTGGGACTTTGGACCGCTATTACCGGCAGCGGCAACAACAATAATGCCTTCATTCCACATATTTTCCACATTTTTTATTAGTTCAGAAGTATTGGAGGGGTTGTGGGTAGTGCCAAAGGAAATATTTACTATTTTTATATTGTAAATATCTTTATTATTGATTATCCATTTAGTGCCTTTAATAACATTTTCTATATTGCCATTGCCGTTGGAGTCAAGCACCTTAACAGATATAATCTGGCTCATAGGGGCTATTCCTTTGAATCGGCCGTGACTTGCATAGCCATCGCCTGCGATTATGCCTGAAACGTGCGTGCCGTGACCGCTGTCATCATATGGAAATACTCTATTATTAATAAAATCTTTAAATGCGATTATCCGGTTTCCAAAATCTATATGCTTATATATGCCTGTATCAAGTACAGCAACACCTATATTATTATTCATATCTATCCTCAGTTATGCTCTATATAAATATTTTATTCATAATAATTGTGATTGGTGCGTTGATTATTGATGTCTTATATTTGCTTTTTTGTATTAAAATCTTATATAATATTCAAATACATAATACATTTAAGTAATTGGAATTGCTTTTATCTGAGATTTTCGAGTAGAAAGTTTTTATGTAAGATTAAAGGCATTGATAATATGTATAATATTCGTGAAAAGTGAGAGGTTGCGTTATGGACAAGAAAAGAATTGTTGTTGCATTAGGAAGAAATGCTTTCGGAGAAACATTCCCAGAACAGCAGGCAAATGTTAAGAAAGCAGCTAAGGCTATTGCAGATTTAGTAGAAGCTAAGTATCAGATAGTAATTACACACAGCAATGGTCCTCAGGTTGGTATGATTCAGACAGCTATGACAGAATTTGCAAGACTTGAGCCAGAAGACAGGACTGTTGCTCCTATGTCAGTATGTGGTGCTATGAGTGAAGGCTATATAGGTTATGATTTACAGAATGCAATCAGGGAGGAGCTTCTTAACAGAGGTATCTATAAGACAGTTTCAACAATTATAACTCAGGTAAGAGTTGATCCTTTTGATATAGCATTTTCTGAGCCTTCTAAGATAATCGGAAGATATATGACTAAGGAAGAAGCTGAAGCAGAGGAAGAAAAGGGTAACTATGTAGTTGAAGAAGAACCAGGCAGGTTCAGAAGAATAATTGCAGCTCCAATGCCTATTGATATATATGAGATTGATGCTGTTAAGGCACTTCTTTCGGCAGATCAGATTGTTATTGCTGCCGGTGGTGGTGGAATTCCAGTATTACAGCAAGGTTCACACCTTAAGGGTGCATCAGCTATTATAGAGAAGGATTACACAGCAGCTAAGCTTGCAGAACTTGTCGGAGCAGATACATTATTATTCCTTACAGCTTATGATAAGCTAACAATTGGCAAGGGAACAGCTGACGAGAAGGTATTTGACAATGTATCAGCAGCAGATCTTCACCAGTATATTAAAGCTGGACATTTCCCAGCTAAGACAACATTCCCTAAGGTAGATGCATCAATTAGATTTGTTGCAGCTGATTCAGACAGAAAGGCAGTTATTGCTAATCTTGAGCAGGCTAAAGAAGGCTTAGACGGAAAGGCAGGAACTACAATAACAGCTTAACTGGGTGACATATAATGGAACCTGCACAACAATAAGTGGTTCAATTACAACATATATTTGATGAATTACAACATCTCTCGATAATATATATAATTATGTGGTAGAATATGGTTATAATAATTATCAGGAGGTGTTGTTTTGCTTTTAATGGGGATGCAAAAGAAGAATTCAGATATGGATAGTCTGATGGAACATTTAGAATTTAAGGGTATTAATGTATTGAATGTATTTGAGGAAGGGAGGGTTAATAATCTGCTGTGGCAGATGAATACAAGAAAGAATAATGAACTGTTTATTAAGCACAGGTATGTTGTGTTATTTATATCATATGAAATGCTTAATGACATTAAAGGGGTATATTATCTGGAGCTTGTTAAGAAATTATCAGAACAGGGGAAGATTAAATTATATGTAGTCAACAACCATATTAAGATTAAGAATTTGCCCAAAAGAGGTGGCTGGCTTGAAAGTATTATATGTGATTGTGAGGAGTGCGAGGACAATTATGAGATGAATTGTAAGATGTATCAGCTTGCTGATGATATTGTGTGTAATGTTGTCAATGATATATTCAATCAGAATACTTGCAATTAATCCCAATTCCATCTATAATTGTAATGTTTAACATTACTGGAGGTTATGATTAATGATTAGTGCAAACAATGTAACACTTCGTATAGGTAAAAAGCCCTTTTTGAAGATGTAAATATTAAGTTTACAGAAGGTAACTGCTATGGTCTTATCGGTGCTAATGGTGCAGGTAAGTCAACATTTTTAAAAATACTTACTGGTCAGATTGAACCGAGTAAGGGAGATGTATCTATTACACCAGGTCAGAGATTATCATTCCTTGAACAGGACCACTTCAAGTATGATGAGTACACTGTATTAGATACTGTTATTATGGGTAACACACGCCTTTATGAAATAATGAAAGAAAAAGAAGCAATATATGCTAAAGAAGATTTCACAGAGGAAGATGGTAATAAGGCAAGTGAGCTTGAAGCAGAGTTTGCTGATATGAACGGATGGGAAGCAGAGTCTGATGCGGCACAGCTTCTTAACGGACTCGGTGTTACAACAGATTTGCATTATAAGCTTATGTCAGAGCTTAATGGTAGTGAAAAGGTTAAGGTTCTTCTTGCTAAGGCTTTATTTGGTAATCCTGATATTCTTTTATTAGATGAGCCTACTAACCACCTTGATCTTGATGCTATTGCGTGGCTTGAAGAATTCCTTATTAATTTTGATAATACTGTTATCGTTGTATCACACGACAGATATTTCCTTAATAAGGTATGTACACAGATTGCAGATATTGATTATGCCAAAATTCAGCTTTATGCTGGTAACTATGATTTCTGGTATGAATCAAGCCAGCTTATTATTAAGCAGATGAAGGAAGCTAATAAGAAGAAGGAAGAAAAGATTAAGGAACTTCAGGATTTTATTCAGAGATTCTCAGCTAATGCGTCTAAGTCTAAGCAGGCTACTTCAAGAAAGAGAGCATTAGAGAAGATTGAACTTGATGAAATCAGACCATCAAGCAGAAAGTATCCTTATATAGATTTCAGACCAGCAAGAGAGATTGGTAATGAAGTACTTCAGGTTGAAGGTATTTCTAAGACAATTGATGGTGTTAAGGTGCTTGATAATATATCATTTATTGTTAATAAAGATGACAAGATTGCATTTGTTGGTTCTAATGAATTAGCAACTACAACTTTATTTAATATTCTTACAGGTAATATGGAGCCAGATGAGGGTTCATACAAATGGGGTGTAACAACTTCACAGGCATATTTCCCTAAGGATAGTGCGGCAGAGTTCAACAGAGAGGATACAATTGTTGAATGGCTTACACAGTATTCACCAGATCCAGATCCTACATATGTAAGAGGTTTCCTTGGACGTATGTTATTTGCTGGAGATGATGGTGTTAAGAAGGTTAAGGTACTTTCTGGTGGAGAGAAGGTTAGATGTCTTATATCCAAGATGATGATTATGGGTTCTAATGTACTTATATTTGATGACCCTACTAACCACCTTGATATGGAGTCTATTACAGCACTTAATAATGGACTGATTAAGTTCCCAGGTGTGGCACTTTTCACATCACACGATCATCAGTTCATTCAGACTACAGCTAACAGAATTATGGAAATCGTTCCATCAGGGCAGCTTATTGATAAGATTACAACTTACGATGAGTATCTTGAGAGCGATGAGATGGCAAGAAAACGTCAGGGATTTGCAGAAGCTGCAAGTGATGATGAAGATTAATTATTAATGCTTAGGATGGGGTTGTCACGAATGTGGCATCCCCATATATTAGTATTAGTCAGGTGTTGATAGCTTATGTATGCAATATAAGTGTGTATACACAAGCTGTTATTACCTAATTTTAATAGTAGTATATGGAGGAGTTAGATATATGGCTTCAGGCAGAAGTAAAAGTACAGGCAAGAAGACCAGCAGTACCAAAAGAAAGACGACGTCTAACAGCAAATCAGGTAAAACTTCATATTCAGGAAATAGCAATACAACTAAGAAAAGCTCTAATTCCAAAGGAAATGGCACGAAAAGCTCTAATACAAGAGGTTCTGGTTCGAGAAGTTCATCTTCAAGGAATACAGGAAGCAATTCATCGCAGATGAATAACCAGCTAAGGGATGAGATAGTTCTTTTAATAGCTTTAGCGTGTACAATTATCCTCCTGCTCAGTAATTTTAATATGGCAGGAATTGTTGGGCGTTCAATTAAATGGTTTATGTTTGGACTATTTGGAATTGCTGCTTATATAGTTCCGGTAATTATAGCTGTAAGTATTATGTTTATGCTTGCCAATAAAGATATTATCGGAGTTATGAAGATTAAAGCAGCTATGGCATATGTATTGTCGGTTATTGCGGCAGCTTTGTGGCAGAGAGTTACTAATGTGCCGGATATAAAAGAGCCGGTTGGTACATATTTTACATATTGTTCAGAGTATAAGACTGGAGGCAAGCCTGTTTGGAGGGATATTATGTAAGATGTTAAATCCACTGGGTATGGCAGGTTCTTTAGTTATACTTATAATTCTTGCTATTATCTGTATAATTGTTATTACAGAGAAATCATTTATCAAAGGTATCCGTAATAGCGGAGAGAGGATAGTAAGTGAGGCAAGAAAAGATTATTCAGAATATAAGGAACATTCCAATCGTGTAAGAATGGCACAGAAAGAAGCAAGAGAAGAAGCCTCTGCTAATGCACGTATGAATAATGTTGTTAGGGGTGTTACTAATGACCTTACAATATATGATGATAACAGGAATGAAGGTTCAGATATAGATATAACAGAGATAGAGCCGTGGATAATGAAGATGATATGTATAGTGATGATATATATGATCCGTTGAT
>VOFH01001977.1_pt1 | contig 35689 bp, 51 predicted proteins | sample 5384091 | NCBI WGS metagenome assembly VOFH01 (sample SAMN12384727, study PRJNA508395) | human gut metagenome | isolation source: healthy gut G | host: Homo sapiens
TGCCATCATATGCCGTTATATTCTGTGTTTTCGATAATGCGGTCTGTGTTTTGTCGAGATCGTAATCCCCGGCCAAATTTTGTTGGCGAAGGGTATAAACACCACCGCATCGAGACTTTGATCGTTTACTATGTAGTTCATCATTGATTACACCTCTTATTATCAAATTTACAAGCATTGCTTTATGTAGCCAGGCCACCGTACTCCATTCCTAGTTCGTCTGCTTGGCTATGACAATCAGTCGCATGCTGCCTGCATCGTAAGGGTTTCTATCATAATCACCATATATTTTAATGTCTGTGAATCCGGCTTGAGATAACAACCTTCGATAGTCATTGTCTAATAAAATACGATATACAATATCATATTGATTTTCTTCCATACGCTGCAAACTGTGATACAAATCTATGATATGGATAGTCTGAAAACGGTCATCGTGCGCCTTCACAAATATCCTCGAGAAATCCTCTCGATTTATGACTACTTCAATAGGAGATAATGACAAGGTGTAATCCGTCGTTCCCGATGTAAATATCAGCAGGCCGTTCTCCTTCAACCTGTTTTCATCGATCGAATTGCCAACAGCAGATCTTCATCCGTATGTAAATGAGGTAACGATGTTGTTAAGCATACAATTGCATCAAAGCGGTCATCAAACTCCTTTTCTAAATAACGAAAGTCACACTGCTTCAATGGTATTTCATACCCACGCGCAGACAAATTCTTTTCTGCCATTTTCAGCATGGATTGAGAGTAATCAGACCCCCAAACCTGGTATCCCAACTGCGATAACATATATACATGCTGCCCTGTTCCGCAGGCACAGTCTAAGACTGTCTTGACATTGTGTTCATTGAACAACCTACTGAAAAAATTCTTCTCATCTCCTAAATAACTTTCAATAGAACCAAATTCATCATAATCGAATGCGAATTTTCATAAGTATCTTTCATGCTTTTCTAATCCCTTTCCTTTTATCAATCTGCTCAGAAAACTGGAATTATAAATGAAACTCTGTTATTACTATCTCATTTCCATCAATATCGTTTAAGCGAACTTCATAAGTTCCCCCACTCATACCTTATGGCTTCTGACAGGGCAACCCCTTTTTTCTTCAAGCCTTCCATCGTTACATCGAGATTATCTGTTTGAAAAACAAATGATTGATGTCCGTCGGCTGTACATCAAATACTTTACAATCCCATATACAAAGAGTTGGTGCGTCTTCTAAAAAGCCAAGATAAACCCCATTTGATTCATCCACATCTGTCTTAATAAAGGGTATTTCTAATACCTCTCTATAGAAAATCTATCAGTTCTTTCGCTCGTTCAGAAAAAATATTTGTACAATAATATCCCGTTATCATCTTCTCACCTCATCTGATTCTAATTTGATCATTTTCTATTAGAGTAAATAATTGTTTTTCCCGATTTGCAGCAAAAAACTCTATCAGCTTGTATGTTGCATATCCTCCAGCAACCAATGGTTCACCATCGCAAAGTTCCTTAGCTTCCTCGCGGCTTTCCACCTTCAAGATGTACATGCCTGCCACCCCGGATATCCTTTAAACACTCCGCATATTTCCAGCTTACCCTCGTCATCTAATTTTCTTATGTTCGCAACATGTTCTTCAACCACTTTTTTGTGATTCTATTGTAGGTCTTGCTCTTCTCAATCATCATCATGTACATCGATTTTTCCATATTCAAATCTCCTCCAAAATTTCCAGTTTGTTGATTTCCCATTCTCTTCCTATGGCATCCTTTACCAAGAAGCTAAACTTTAAACAGCTCAATAAATGAGAAGTCGTCCTAAAATTTATTAATCTTTCCTATCCAAAAGAATCTATATGGATATACGGATTAAATTCGTTTCGCAATCTCCAAAGCGATATAGAATTTATCCAAATTGTGATTGGCATCGTTGAAACTTTCCACCTCGTACTTCTCTTCCGATAACACATCCCCGGTTACAAGAAAATCATATAAAGCAAAGCCATAGTAATCACAAACGGACTGTACTCCTGCCAGTTCCATTTCCACCGCAATACAGCCTTCTTTCTGTCGCATAGCAACCTGCCCTGCTGTTTCACGCAAAAAATGCATCTGTAGTCCATACCCTTCCTTTCACATAAGGGAAATGCAGTTCCTCAAAAATAGCGGCGATCTTTTCGTGGTTTTGAATCTCAATGTAATCACTTGGCGGCGCATAATGATAGGACATGCCTTCGTCTCTGTATGCCTCTGTCGGAACAACAAATTTCCCTTGAGTTTTTTCTTTATTGAGACTTCCTGCCGAGCCAAACATGATAAACTTCTCAGCGCCAGTCAGCCAGTTTGCCTCAATACAATACTCAGATGTCCCTGTAGAGCCGATTGCAGATAAATAGAAGGCAATTTCCTTTCCTTTGTAGCTGAATTTATAAATTGGAACAGCTCCATTTGGTGCATTGATTTCCGTGATTTTTGAGCATAAAAAAGTAGTCAGAACTGTCTCGTAGATTTCAATGGAAAAAATGATGATGCAGGTATCGAGCATCTTTTTCTTCTCCCCATAAAAATCCTTCAGTGTAAATACAGGCTCAGTTATGTTGTCAAATGAATCCGTAATCATACGCTTATATCCTTTCTGATTTAATGGGCATCCGTTTTACTGACTCAACCCAATAAATTCTAATTTTCCAGTTTAACTTTCGTCATGAACCACTTCTAGTCCGTATTTATTTATCACTAAGAAGTAACAAAAAACCTATTAAAGTTCCAACTATACCATATATTGCATCTAGGGTATCCGTTGTGTTCATAAAACCCATTACTGTTTCGCATATAACATTTGCAATAATAATGAACAAGCCCAATAAAATTATTTTATTAAATGTCTTTTCTTGCAAAATCAAGGAAAGCCAACACCTAAATAGAACACCAAACTTAATGCAAAATTTGAAATATGAGAATTTATTTCAGCATTAATAACTACTATACCACTATTAAAGGCATTCATCCAACGGATGAATGCTAGTATAGCAGCAAATAAAATCAAACAATTATATACAATTTTAGTTACCTTTTTCGGCTTTAATTTATCGTTCATTATCTCGCTTTGCTCCCTCAACCAATTTTAATTTATCCTGCTTCGCTTTCTCCGTTAAATGCATGCTTCCCAAACAGACCCATTCAGCAAAATATTCATAGTCGCCACCAAATGATTTCTTCCCTTTTTTTCTACAAAACCGCAGCGCTGCAAGATGTGTTGTGAGGCAAACCCGTCAATGTCCGTTTCCGCGATGATATGGGACACATTTACTTGTTCTAAAGCTCACTTGCACATGGCCTGCACCGCTTCTGTCATATACCCATTGTGCTCGAAATCTTTTCCCAGCCCATAGCCGATTTCAACTTCTTGAGCCTCATTGGGAATATCCTTAAAATCGGCAGAGCCAATGACAACTCGATCGCTTTTGCGAACCAGAAACCAAAAACTATGCCACAAATAAGCGTCTGGATTTTTTCTGTTTTTCTAATTGTCCTTTTACGATTTCGAGAAGGCGTATCACATCAACCCGCTTGCTTTTTTCGGTTAAATTTACGGAATAGCATTTTTATTCCATCTAAAACAATGCCATATAACAGATAGGATCAGACACCAGAAGGTAAATGACTTCATTATTTTTTCAATGTAAAACCTCCGTCAAATACAAAAGCCTGCTGTGGGCCTTCACTGGCAAAGCTGTAGCAAGCCTGATCGCTACTTCCGGTTTGGCCTTCTTTTGATTGCCAGCAATTGAAGGAAATCGACGAACATAGAGGTATCGACCGGCTCGAACATGACCCATTTTCCATCGTGGTAGGTTTTGGCTTCATCATAAACCACTTGGACTTCTTTCGAAAGTTTTCTCTGACTGCTTCCACTTTTGCTCTCTCATCTTTTCCAAAGATAATCATAAATCCTACGCAATGTTCTCTTGCATACAGCCCGCATAACGTCTTGCCGCCCCTGCGGTATTTGTATTCGTAAGTCCACGCCTTGCCGCCTTTGTTCCAAAGACACTCCATATCGTACTTTTCATCAATGGCAGTACACAATTTCTGCCAGACATCATATAAATCTTGTCCGACTAACGTCGTCATCTCATCTGTGGTAGGTATTTTCTCAAGCATCATAAACGCTCCTTTCTTAACTTATGAAAGCAAAAGACACATACTCTTTCACTGATATCTCTTTGCTGTGCACGAATCCAACTACAACAAATACACCCTCTGCAACGGTAAGGTAACAATCCTTCAGATCAAAAAAAAAAAGGTCTTTTATCTGCAGATAATCTAAGCTGCCTCCCCAAAACAGTTTATCGATCAAACTGCATAAGCAGCCTGCAATTCCACAAATCATGATTACTTTTATCGAAAACCCTGTCTGCTTTCTCTTCGATTTATATAATAAATATCCCGATAAAAAAACAAAGAGAAGAATCAAATTTAATAAAATGGTCACCACTGGATTTGCAAAGATCTCGATATAGTTTCCAGCCCAGGATAGCTTCGTGTTTAACTGCGGGCTAAACTTCACTAAATTCTTTAGTATATAAAATTGTTCCTCCATATATGCTAGATGAATCACCATTTTAATTATCTGATCCACCAACATCAGACATAGGACAGGGATCATTAAGGGTTTAAACTTTTGGATATCAACACCTCCTGCTTAACTCGTTCATCATAAGATATTCTTCTTTATTTTCGTCGATGATCTGAAATCCCAGCCGCTGATACATTCTGACGGCACCATTGGTCCTTTGCACGGAAAGAGAAACGCCGCTCTCACCTTTCTCTTTTAAGAGGGTAAGCATCGCCTCCATCAAAGCGGTTCCTATGCCATGTCCCCTGATAAGGCTTATAAAGGGCAATCGCAAGGGATGGCGTATCCGCACCAATGTGGCCGTAGTCGTTCATGATCCGAACCCAGACGGCTCCTATCACTTTGCCGTCCACCTCTGCTGCTAAGGCGTAGTCTGCGCGTCTTGTCCCAAAGTGCTCCACATAGACCTGCAGTTCGGGGCTTTCTATGATGGATCTGGGCGGCGCTTCTACCCCCTGCGGAATGTATATCGCTTCATACAGGAAATCACTGAGCAAAGAATATTCTGTTTTTTTCATTTCTCGTATCATATAATTCATGTTACCCTCTGTGAATATACATTCTTGTCATATCAGGTTCCCCATCTCCCCGTACCATGCAAAGGAATTTCCATCCATATCTTTCATAAAAAGAACTGTGATCGGTTATAAGGTATAATGTATCAATGCCGTACGCTTTCATATCTGCACACACATATTTTAGCAAAGCACCGGCAATCCTGCTGCAGCGCTTATCTTTCTCTGTATAAACAGCACAAACATTTGGGGTAAGGTCTTTTCTGTCGTGAAAATCATTCTCAATGACCCCCAGCCCGCCGATAATTCGCCTGTCATCCATTGCCACATACCACTGAGGAACTGCTTTCTTTTAGCCAGACATTCCTCCATGCTTTCTGCATATGCTTCTAAAGGTATTCCCCATTTTTTCGTGGAACCACTGTGCTGCCTGCTCTTTTATTTCAGGATTGTCCAAAAGGCGTATGATGTCATAGTCGTTCATCGTTTTTTCCATTACATAGTTTGTAAGCATAATCCCTGTCGTTCCGCTTGCTGTTCTTTGATCACCCTATAGCCTCTTTTTTTTCAAAAAAACGGCCTTGCTGTAATAGACGCATGAGTAATAATATTTTCAGTAACTGCCTGCTCCAATACATCACAAATAGCCGTGGCAATGCCTTTTGTTGGTGATCCTTATGAACATACAAGCGATCGAGATAGCCACATTTATCTATATCGCCAAAGCCAACTATCACTTTATTCTCAACTGCAACTACAGTGTGATGCTCTTGAAAAGTTTGATTCCATTTTTCCAAATCCACCTTGCCTGTTGCCCATGCAGCTAATTGTTCTTCTGTATAATCTTTTGCATTCACTGTATGAACTGTATGATAGAACAGCTCTGCCAACTCTGCACAATCCGTCTCTCGGTATTCTCTAATCATCATTTCTCTGTCTTTATATCAAAACCACTCATACTTTTTTAACAAACTGCGAAATCAGTAACTTCTTTTCCCTGGCCTGCTGTTGTTCCCAGCTGTTTTCGCCGTATTAAGTATTCTCCCATTCTTATTCTTTGTTGATCGTTTCTCACTTCTCTTTTTTTGCTTTAGAGTTATTCTATCAGATTATTTGTCTCCTTGCCATAGATTATCTGAGATAAACGGCAAAATTCACAATATCATTGCTACATCAAAAAACTGCAAATCTCTATCATCAAGACTTACAGATTAATATCAGTTATTTTTCAGACCACATAATTGGTCAGTTTGCCTATTTGAGGAATTTCAACCGTGACACAGTCGCCCGGTTTCATGAACTTGGGTTCCTTCATGCCCAGGGCAACGCCTGACGGGGTTCCTGTGGCAATGATATCTCCCGGTTCCAGCGTCGTGCCAGCAGAAAGGTCTGCAATGATACCCGGAATGTCATTGAGAAACAGCGCCGTGTTGGAATGCTGCCGTTCTTCTCCGTTCACAGAACTGATGACATCCACCTCGATTGAAACGGCATTTCATCCTTGGTCACTATGACCGGACCCATAGCGGAAAAGGTATCAAGCCCCTTTGCCCCGCGACCACTGCTGATGCTCCCGCTGCAGAGTGCGAGCCGAGATATCGTTGAAGACAGAGTAACCGAAGATCACATCCTCTGCCTCTTCACGGGTTACATCCTTGCACTTCTTGCCGATGATCACGGCAAGTTCCACCTCGTAGTCCAGTTCTTCATCCAAATCCATACGGCTAACGATATCTGCCCCCGGTCCGATGATCTCCACTGCCCGCTTTGAGAAATAGATGGACTTTGGCGGTTTTTTGAAAATTTTCATCTCCCAGCCACCGTTTCTGTCTCTTCCAGATGTTCTTTGTAATTGACGCCCACGCAGAGGATATCGTGAATCGGCCTGGTAATGGGAGCCAGCAGCTTCACTTCTGCCAGGGAATGCCCTTATGGTCAGCATCGCCGTCCAGCGCTTCCCCTGACCGCATCGAGGTCCGCATTAGAAACACCGTCGATAAACTCTATCATGGTTTTGCTGCTTGTCCCCAGCAGAATCTTTGACAGTTCCAACACCTTCGCCCCATCCTCTGTCAATACGCCAAGGAACGTCTTTTTCTCCATATTTATATGTAAGAAATCTCATACTTCTGCTCCTTTCTCGTCATGCATTACCGCTCAAAAGTCACCTTGTAGGCACCCAGCAACTCTTCTGGCGGAATCCCCATGGCTTCAGTGACTGGCTTTGTCCACGAAAATGCACAGTCACAGTATTCTTTACGTGAAGTGATTTTTTCAGATGGGACGAAAGTCGTCTTCTCCTCTTCAATATAGAAACAACCGTCATTGTCGCCTTCGGCCGGACAGCCGCCTTCGATACCCACGCCGGTAAATTCTATGTTCAGAAAATCAGTTCGAAATATCCTTGTCAAACCTTTGGTCTTCCCTTCGGCTCCTGGCGTCGGTTCACCAAAGTGCTTGTCTTCGTCGGCATAGTCGATCTCTGTGCATGGGCTTTCCCATACGTTCAGATTGAGCCAGCCCCTTTTACCTTGAGATGCTGCCGGCGTGTTGTGTTCGATCCTCACATAAGTTCCTTTGCTTTCGTCGTGTATGATTTCTATGTTGATTCGCAGAACAGGACGAAGGGACGAATAACCCTGACCCAGTAATGCTTTGATCTTTTCGTGATCTGCTCTGTATGCCATTACAAACTGTTCTATCTCCATGAAAAACCTCCTTACGTTTCTTATTACAAACTCACTGGTAAATTCTCCTTTATCATACAGTTGGCAATCTATTATCATTCATCCCAGCGCATCTATCTCCTGCTGCAGGGTTTCAAAGAATAGCCCCGCATGGTAGCCGTCGCAAACAGCGTGGATGACGTTGAGGTTTACCGGCAGCAGGACATGCTCTCCCGCTCTCTCATATTTTCCCATAGTTATGACTGGAAAAAACTGCAAATCCCCACCTACGATTCTGCTATTGAAGCTGGTAGCGAACGTTGTCCAAGGCGCAGCGGAAACGCAGTAGAAATTTTCAGGCTGATCCTTCCGCGCTTTAATGCCTTTTATATCCTTATATTTTTCCATGTCAGAAGTGATGTTTTGATAGAATGTTTCAAAATCTTCGTCATAGTCCGTCCAGCAGTCGGAGAAAGGTTTTGTCGTCGTCATGAAAAATCGTATAGTTAGGCACTACATGATCCCAGATGCACAAATTGCCCTCTTTATCCTGAAACATCTTAAAATTGTCAATGCTGTTTACGGTCTTTGACACCAGATAAATCAGCGACGCATAGAACTTTTTCCCATTTTGATGACAGTAGTCCAGCAGTTTTTCCACCTTGATGTTGGCAGTCATATTATATTGAACTTTGAGTATTTTTTTGTAATACGCAAAATGCTCTCGGCGAGTCCAGTTCTCCACATCTATTTTTTCCACGTACTCATTATCTTCCCCTTTCAGATTGATTAGCCGATTCCGCCAAAAATTGCCCCTGCAATCAGAGCGATGAGGGCCAGCGGAACAAATATAAATTTTCCCATGATTACAAGCAACGGTCCAATGGGTTTGCCTGCACCTTCATTGACCGCTTTTTTCGGAATACTCTTTTCCTGCCACGTAGAAGAACATGATGCCCGCCAACATACCGTTAAATACATTTACCAGGTAGATGAACATCAGCCACGGTCCTGCGGTATCCAGCGTCGCTCTGCCTACTGACATTGATGGGATGTTGGCCAAAGCCGCCAACATAGAAGCAATAGTATCGAATACAGCGATGTTCTTCGCTGATTTCACCACGTTTTCGTTTTTGCCCAGATAGTAACCATAAATCACTGTTCCGTTGCCTGCGATAGAAAGTGGCAGAACGCCTGTCCAAAGGCGAAGATTCAAAACTCCGGTTTCAGCAGACCCTTTGGGTTCAGTGTAAATATGTATTTGTAGCCGTCTCCTGCGCCCGGCAGGATGAAGATATAGTTCCCAGCAAAATAAACAGTCCAAATAATGCAGCCATCATCACTTTGTTCACCTTTTCGATACCGCCTGCAACGCCAAAGGCCATGATTGCAAGGGTCACGGCTACTGTAATAATCAGCCACAGGTTATTTTCCAATGCCGAGACTGTGGAACCGATCAAAATGACAAAGAGAAAATATGGCAGTATGTACGCTTTAAATTAAATAAAATATATAGCTGCTTACTATTATACAGATTAAGAAGTGGCTGTGCAATTGTTTTTCTTTACCGTTTAGTTATCAAACCACGTTTCCCCATAATCTTTCTGCCAATCTACAGAGAGTGGCTAATCCTCCACCATATTGCTTATGTTCTATCTTACACTTCTCAGTGAACTAGAACTGCGTTAAAACAGTTCTTTTGTCCGTTGGTAAAATGCTTTTTCCCGCCTCGCGGCTAAACTCCTCCGACAGCAATTGATATATGGCCTGCAGGTTCGTAATCCCTTGGGTATTTGCTGTAACCCTGCAATACGTTCTCGATCTTTCTCAATTGAAAATCTGCATATGTTTCTCTCTTCACCGCACTTGCAATTGACTCAAAATCCTTGTCCTGGCTCACTAAATACACGATTGCTTCTTCCGCTATTGCTGCAAAACAGCCTGCCCGCACTGCTATGGCAAAATCAACAGCATTTTTCCCCGCAGGGATAGGAGAAAAAAGCGAGCAGCCGCCGCAGTCCTTTCCCTCACCTTTTTCTGATTCTGTTCTGCTACATAATAAATGTTCTTTTTTTGATCAGCTATATATTAATCAATATAAAAGACTGCGTACTGATGAATCCTTCCCATATCAGTACGCAGTCTCAGCGCCAGTTTCTCTATATTTTCTTTACAATACGCAGAGATTCTCCTGGATTTAAAGTCACTTTAATTGTATATTCCCTTTGCTCTTCTCCGTCATTTACAAGTTGTTCCTCAAAGGTTTCTCTGTCTGCAGAGTATGCGATCGTTACATTTCTTCCAGCTATTTCCTTTTGTCTCATATAACTGAGCACATTCTCTAATTCTTGCAGTTTCAGCGGTTCAACCACATAATGAAATCGCTGATTCTTGTTTGCGGCGCGAAATTTAGATGGTGAACAACCCAGGAATTTTAAGAACACCTTATTATAATGGGTCGTCGATGAAAACCCACTGGTTTCCGCAATATATGATAGTGTCTTATCTGTATCGATCAGTTGAATGACTACATTGATCGTCCGATAGTAATTGATGATTTCGCTGCAGGTTTTCTTCAAGTTAAGAGAAAACTCCCTGGAAAGGTAAGGCGCACTGAGGTATACATTTTGAGCAATATTTCCTAAAGAAAACTTTTTCTCTATATTTTTAAACATATAGATACTGATATCTTTGAATCGTTCTCCGCTCTCGGTTTTATCCGCAAACATATATTCCACTACGTTGAAATTAGGCCAGATAAACTCTAAGATATCTCTTGCCATTTTTTCAATCGTAATCGAGTTTTCTCCTTCTTCCCCTGCTGTCAGCATCGCAAGAAATTTGCGTTTCAGCAAATCGATCTGCTCTTTACTTGCTTTTACTCCAAAAAAGTTCCCTTCATTGCAGTTATAAAGGACGTATTCAAAGTCATCTCGAATGGAATCCACAAAGATTCTTTCAAAATAGAGAAACCATAATCTGCATTCGTCTGCCACAGCCTCTAACTTCACAGGCTCCTTTACATTTATGATCTCAATCTGTCCTTCTGTCAGCATTGTCGTGTTTCCTACTGTAGTAAATTTCAGCTCGCCCTCGATGATCATGATAATTGCCAACCCTTGCAGAACATGAAAAGGGGTACTTTTTATGCTTAAACAGCCAAACTTACATATGTCGTAATACTCTTTCACCATCTTCTTGCTCCTTCAAGTATACATCTATCATCAAATAGAACGATTCTATTTTAGCATACTACGATAGAAATTCAAATACAATCAACTGGCCTTCGTCTGCACCAATTTCTACCATGCCAACTCTTTCATGTATGCCTTCAGCAACCGATATCCGTCCGCAGACCGCCTGATATCTGTAAATTCTTCTGGAGAATGGCTAATCCCATCCTTACTCGGCAAAATATCATATTAGATTTAAAATATCTTGCAAACAACTGAGAGTCATGCCCAGCCCCACTATCGATCAGCATATAGGCATACTTTTCTTCATCGGCAATCTTCTGCATGATGGCGATTCCCTCATCGTCCATTCTGATCGGATCATCCTTTACCAAATATTCAATTCCAATTTTAATTTTCTCCCCATTGGCCGCTTTCAGATAAGCGAGCAGTGCTTCCGCCTCTTCCAACAGCGATTGGTCAACAGACCTGATATCAAAGGTGATTTTCATAGCGCCTGGAATTACATTTGCTTCCCCGGTTCCAAGCTCATGCTGCCAAAGGTGCAGACAACGCGATCCTCCTTTGCGTCTGCCCACTTTGACATTTTGGATATCAACTCTGCCGCAACCGGTACGGGATCGTTCCTAATGCTCATGGGGGTCGTTCCTGCATGATTCTGATGACCTCAAAATAGAGATATCCCTGATGTACTCCGACAATGGATGTTACGATACCCAGATCCTTTTTTGATATTCGAGAACATTTCCTGTTCAATATGCAATTCTACCGTCCTTACGATGTCGCTTCTTTTTGGGGCAAACCCTTCTTTATAATAGCCTGCTCCTTCCATTGCCTCCTTCACAGTTATTCCATCATCATCCTTCTCATTCAAATCCTTTTCGCTCAACTCTCCTGTAATCCCTGAGCTTCCGATAAATCCTGTAGGGAAATCTGGAAGCCTCCTCTTCACAGAACGCGGCGACTTCTACGGTTTTCTCCGGCCGTCCATATTTTGGTACAGCGCACTGATACCTTCTATCGCCGTAATGACGCCCAACGCTCCATCATATTTTCCGCCATTTTTACGGCATCTCTGTGGGAGCCGGTCAAAAATCACTTCCTCTTTCTTTCCTGCTATCCTGCCGAAAAGATTCCCCACTTCATCAAAATAAGTACAAAACCCTTTTCTTCCATCCACGCTTTCAGAAGCTCCGTCCTTTTTGATCTTCGGGCGTATATGACGCCCTCCAACTGATTCCATCCTTCTCTGCGGTCTTCGAAAGTTCCTCAATCGCACTCTCTATCCAGGTGAGTTCTTTTCTATATCCATCTCCTATTCATCTCCCCTCATTCTGGAAGCGGCGTGAGGTATCTGCCGCTTCCAGGTCTGGCAAGGACGTCCTCTCCGTCATATACTTCTCTGCCGTTTGCTATGGTCTTTTTCCACCTTTCCTTCAGCGTCATGCCGTCATACGGCGTCCACTTTATCATCTGCTTTAAATCTTCTTTTCGAATGATCCACTCCTTATCCGGATTCAAAATCGCGAAGTCCGCATCTGCTCCAACAGCAATCGCCTTTTTGCGGATAAAGCCTGTACCTCTTCGCCGCATTACTGCTGGACAGTTCTACAAATTTCTAAAGGCAGGCCTCTTTTGATACCCCTTCAGAGAAAAAGAAGCTGGTAAGTATGCTGAATTCCCGCTATGCCAGCCGGCGTGCCAAAAGGATTTCCTCCACCTGCCATCTTTTCTTCAATAGTATAGGTGGAATGATCGCTGCATACCCAGTCTATCTTCCCATCGAATAAACGGTTCCAGAGGTTTTCCACATCTTCCGCTTCTCGAACCGGCGGATTGCAGATGGAAAACTCCCGCCAACTGTCCAAAGTACTGCGATCGAACAACAGATATTGCGGACAAGTTTCTACAGAGACGTTTACTCCCTCTCGTTTGTTTTGTTCCACGACATCGACTGCCTCAGCCAGAGAACAATGGGCAATATTGATTTTGCATCCCGTAACTTTTGCAAAGAGACACATCCTTGAAACCGCCTCAATCTCCGCTATCGCCGGTCTTCCATCAGGATAATCGCTAAATTTTGTTTTCCCCAGTTCCTGCATCCTTGCAGTAGACTTCTCAACGATATCGTTATTCTCGCAATGAATCGCCAACACGATATCTTTATCACTGAGAAAGCGCATCTTATCCAATACCTGATTATCACTGAGCATCGGTATTTCTGAGGAATACGGCAGAAATGTCTTAAATGCAGCGGCGCCGCTATCTATAATTTTTTTCATCGACCTTTCATTGTCAGGTGCACATGCCCCAAACAACGCAAAATCTACAACAACCTTGCTCTCACCAATTTTTCTTTTGCTGACAAAGGCATCTTCTGTTGCAGGAAGAGGTGATGTGAGCGGATGCTCCAAAACAGTCGTGACGCCTCCTGCAGCGGCTGCACATGTCCCCGTGTAAAAATCCTCGCTGTTGGTCAATCCCGGATCGTTCAGATGCACATGGGGATCGATGAATCCGGGCAGCACATAATCTCCGTCAACTGTTAAAACCTTTTCCGCATCCGCCTCTTCAAGATCCTTTCCAATCTGTGCAATCACTCCATCTTTTACATAAATGTCTGCCTCCTGCAATCTGCCTTCTGTAAAGACCTGCCCACCTTTCAATAATAAATCATATTTCATATCAAAATTCTCTCTTTCTATCATATTCCAACTCATTGGTTAATTCCCGAGCCCTCTTCTCAATATCGCTATGCAAATACAAAATGCGCTGCCAACACGATAATTGGAATCGCAATGATCGTCCTTTCCAGGAAAATGATCAATAAATTTTTACATTTAGTCCCGCATCTGTCTGCATTGCCAGCACGCCTACTTCTGTCATAAATATGATCTGTACCAAAGACAATACCGCAATCATCCATCTTGTAGCTATCGATGGGATATTGATTGCAAGCAACGCCGGAATAAACATGTCGATGAACCCAACGATGGCAGCCGGAGCCGCTTCAAAAGCGTTTTCGACACCAGAACGTCCATAAAGAAGCCAAATGGATAGGAAACCCATTCGAAAATTAGTGTATACTCCACCAAACTGCATGCCAGAATTTCCCCATGCGAAGACAATCGGGAATGTCGCAAGATAGATACCGATCAGCAGCTTTGTTCCATCTACAATGATTTTTTAATAGAAAATCTTCTGTCTTATCCGTTGCCAGCTTCAGCGCATAGCGGTGAGGTTTCATCCCCTCTGGGACAATTTCCTCGTTTACCTTCGCCTTTTCTTTTTCCCTCTGCATACACATTCGGCATCGTTCTGAGAGGCCAGATGCGCGGCGTAATCATTGCCAAGATAATGCCGGCAATGCAGATGGTTGCATATCCTTGCACGAAATAGGATGCTGCATCTACTGTTTCGAAAATGACAAGACAAAACGGTATATTGACTGCAGAGAATGCGGTAATAATCACCGCAGTCTCTCTTTTGGTGTAATAACCTTTTTCATATTGCAGGTTTGTGATAATCACAGCGGCATTTGACGCCCCAAACCATGAAGTGATCAGGTTAATTGCCGATCTGCCCGGCAGTGTGAACAGCGGTCTGATGATTTTTCTTAAAAACACCCCGATATACTCCATCAGTCCATAATCTGTAAGGAACGGCAAAAAATATAATTGAAAGCAAAACCGCAACCAAAGGCTTTGCAATTCCTAAAATGGTCTGCCCGGTCGCCTCTCCGATGATGAATTCCGGCCCTGCATTGTATGCGCACATGACGGCAAAGACACCGCCTGCCGCCCTGCTGATGTAGTACCAAGGCGATGTAAAACCAGCTTTTCAGCAATTCATGCTTCATGATGCATTTCGGCTTAAATATGCTTGTCCACAGCGACATCACTCCGCATAGGGCTGTAATCCAAACAGCAAACCACATCAGGTAGTCGCCTGCAAATGAGATAATACTGTCTGAAATAAACGCTGATAACACTGTAATGTTTCCATCTTTAGAAACCGGAATCAGAAACATTGCAATGCCGATTGCAGAGAACAGAAGAAATTTGACATATTTCGATCTTTCAATTTTTTCTCATTCGTCATGACAGGTTTTTGTTGTTGTCCATAAAACGCCTCCTCGTATAATATTGCTTAAATTTCATTTACACTAGTGCTTTATATGTATTCTAACATGATGCATTGTCTTAAAATTGTTCCATCTTTACCTCTTTTATCCTAAATTTTTACTTCAGTCTATGAGCACATTAAAGAGGCTGTCGCATTAACAGTCATTTCTCGTTAATGCGACAGCCTAAAGATGGATGCCCTAAGTATACACGGATAATTTTTTTCTAAAGGGTTCCAGGTTCAACCTCAAACCTTTCGTTCCATAATAAATTAACAGTTTCTCAAAAGTGAGATTTACATAAAGGCTGCCTCTAACGGCGCTTTATTTTTCTATTTATCCGTTTTGTTCAGGAAGAGTTCGATTGGCTTTTCCTGGGAAGAAAACTGCATTGGTGACAAAACTGCTCCATAGCTTCCGGCGTTGGTGATGATCACGGAATCTCCGCATACAAGGTGCGGCATCTGGAGATCTTCTGCTACAACGTCAGAAGCAGTACAGAGATTGCCGGTCAAAGTGACAGTTTCTAACCGAGCGTCCTCCTTCAATGTCAGAAATTCAAATGCATCTGTCGATGTAAACAGTGGCTCTGATCCATCCGGAGACGCTTCGCCAGAATAATGTGCTACTAGTTTTTGCAAGCGATGGCCGTAGAAACCCATTCAAAGTGTTTTTCAAAATAAGATAAGTTCTTCCGTAAGAAGTCTTTCGATCTGTCACTTTTGTCACATAAAAACCGCTCTTGCCTACTACATATCGGCCAGTCTCAATGATGATCTTCGTATCCGGGTAGCGGGTGCGGAAGGTGTTCAGCCGGCTTTTCGACAGCCGCGGCAAGCCTCATCACGTCCAGCGGCGTATCTTGCGGGGAATAAGAAATGCCCATTCCCGATCCCATATTCACGTATTTCAACCCGCCGCACAGGTTCTCAAACTTCTCCGCCAGGCGGAGCACTTTACTGTAATAAGAGGCGAGCACATCCGCCTCCAGCTCCTGGCTTTTGAGATGGACATGGATGCCCGTGATTTTGATGCGGCACAAGTCACTGCTCTTTAGAAACGCAATCGCCTGCTCTTCGTCGATCCCGAATTTTGACGGCCGGCCCGCGTTGCCGTCAAAAGAAAAATCAGGATTCAAGCGTATTCCGATTTCCACATCTCTCCAAGCCGCCCGCTGCCGCCTCTATCCGCTTTATTTCGTCGATGCTGTCGGCAATCAAAACGGCTCTGGAAACTGCCGCCTCGATATCCTCCCTGCTCTTTCCGGGGCAGAATAAAAGATATCCTCCTTCGTCAAGCCTGCTTTCTCTGCCAGCAGCACTTCGCCCATGCTCGCCGCGTCAGCCCCAAAGCCTGCGGCAAAAGATGCTGCGCAAAACATGGGGATTGAATTGCACTTGATGGAGTAGAGAAAATCGACATTGGGGGAAATTTGATTTCAGGCTCTCCATGTGTGCATGGATACCGCTCTCGTCATAGAGATAAAAGCTGTCGAAATCCTCTGCATATTTTGCAATCCCGTCTTTCAGGCGTCTCGGGAGGCTGCTTTTTTTCTCCAATCATCATCAGCCAGCGCTGATTAAAATAGATTTTTCCGTCTTTCTCATAGGGCTGAAGCCCGGTCAAAGATCCCCTGCCATCTCGTCTCGAAGGCGCTGTGTTATTTTGCAGCCACCCCCCTCACACGTTTGTGTAAGGGCCAGCCAGGCGGTTAAGGATACCGGAATTTCAGTGCAGTCTGCAGCCGTGATGGTCAGATGATAATTCTCAAATAGTCCTGCAAAATCATTTCTGCTGAGATTGCGCATATGGGATGGATCGCGCATGGTTTCAATTTCGTCTTCCGTAGCACGCAGGGCTTCTTCTGCCGCCTCCATGTCGATCACGACGAGCTTGCCGCCTGGCTTCAAAACCCTTGCCATTTCTGAAAAACAGCGCTTTGGGTTAGCAAAATGATGGAATGCAAGACGAGAGATGACAATGTCAAAGCCGTCATCTAAAAGGGCAGCCTCTCGGCGTCACCCTGGACAAAGTTCATATTGCAGAATCCCCTCTTTCTCCGCCATATCTTTTCCAACTGCCAGCATAGCCGCCGTCATATCGAGGCAGGTCACAGTCTGGACAAATGGAGCAAGGCTGCGTCCACAAACGCAGGTGCCTGCCGCTACTTCCAGCACGGTGTCCGTCTTTTTCGGATTGGCACAAGAAACAGTATGCTCCAGATATTCCTGTTTTGAAAAGCTCATTGCTTTGGTTTCAAAATTCTCTGCCTGCCGGGTAAAAGATGCTTGTATGGCTTTCGCATTTGTTGAAATCATAGGGCAGTTCCTTTCTTCGGCACAAAAAAAGGACATATCTGCTTTTTCCAACGTGAGGAGCTGTACCTTTTTGTCAATACCGCCCGCATAACCTGTCAGACTGCCCTTTGTGCCGACAACGCGGTGGCAAGGGATGATCAGCGAAATCGGATTGCCCTTACTGCACCGCCTACAGCCTGTGCAGACATTTTAGACAGTCCCTCTTGTTTCGCAATTCTATCGGCAATCTCGCCATAAGTCATGGTCCTGCCATAGGAATCGTCAGCAGTACTTCCCACACTGCTTGGCGAAACGGCGTTGTCTTTATCAACATCTGTGGTGTGAAGTCGGGCGCTTTGCCGCTGAAATAAATGTCAAGCCAGCAGGCAGCCTCTTCAAATATCGGTAAAGATTTTTCCTCATATTCCCCTGGGAGTGTAGCTCCAAAATATTTCTGTCCGTCAAACCAAAGCCCGGTAAGCTCTGTCCCATTACTTGAAAGGGTGATACCGCCTAGCGGTGATTTGTAATGATATGTATAGTCCATAAAGTTTACACCTCCAAAATCAGTTGATGTGTGCGCGAAAAGCCTTATGAGAATGATTACCGGTTCTGTTCAAACCAAAGAAAGCCGTTTACTTGTAATCGTAAACAGCTTAAAGATACACTCCTAATAGAGCGTCTTGTTCTTACTTGACAAAACAGAAAAAGTTCCCTGGCAAAACGTTAAACAGCATGATTCTTCTCCTGTATAAATTGCTAGGAAAAGTATAACACAGATGCTCATACTTTGTCCAGATTGCTCTGCCACTGCGCTTCCGACGCCTTCCACTTCTTTGTAAACTCGTTTTCAGCAACGATCGCTTCCCACACTGGTCCCAAGTATACATCTATTCCCTCTATGACTTCCGAAAGGGCACAGGTGCATCGCGCAAAGTCTTGAGGAAATACCTCCATTTAGTCTGCATATCAGCATCATCAGCCAGAGCCAGCACACGGTCAAAACTGTCTTTCTCATAGGCTGTACCTCGGTTCTGCAGGGTCTCCTGAATCGCCGTCTCCAGTTTCAGGCCATCAAAATTGAAAGTCTTGGACAGATAGTAAATATCGTAAAAATCCTTCATACGGCCCGTCAGCTCAAAGCGCTTCAAAATGGCGTCGAGCTTCTCCGCTATGGTGCTTTCCAGCGAATAGGTAAGGATCTCCGATTTCTCATAACCATTAAGCTGCGTCTGGATATTGCGCCATTCTGTTTAGGGATAATGACATCGCCCACGCCGATATCTACATTGAAAGGTACACGTACATTCTTGATATAGCCTGTAATCTGAGTGCTGACTCCATGATACTTCTGTTTCAACGCAATGGGCTTCGCCTGGGATGCCTTGAAGGTCACGAAGTCATTGCCAGTATCCACTGAAAGAATGTCAGCAATGATTTCATCCATTCGGCTCAGATCATTGTTCAAGCCCCGCATGAGAAAATCCACATCCACGGTGGCACGGCTCTCAAAGTTGGTCAGCGTATAGATAAACAGACCGCCCTTGAGGATAAAGTTTTCTGCGTATTTGGAACCCGCCAGTTTACGCAGGAATTCTTCTTGAAAAAACAGCTGCAGACATTGCTGATAGCTGATGCCGCAAGCCCTTGCTTTATTTCTTAGTTTTGCAAGTACAGAAGCTGCAAGATCTGCCATCATAGCCACACTCCTATCAAATCTTTTTGCGGTCTTTTTTGACCCGCAGTACCTCAGCATACTCCAATAGTTTCGGAATACGCTTACTTGGATCTGCAATGTAGTTCTGAATCGCTTTATTGAAAATTTCTTTGTCCATCTTGTTGCGATATCGCAGACAATCGCAGATCAGACGGTCTTTATCATAGATACGAACTTCATGTCCGTCAATCTCGCCTGTAGTCAGTCCAAGCTCCAGAAGCGCAGGCTCCACATAATACGGCTTTACAAATGGGTAGTCGATTTTGAACCGCGACTTACCAGAATCCTTGCTGACAGCCAAATGCCAATCAGCGGGAGTACGGTCGCTATATCCGTAATACCGCAGGGCAGTCTCCATACAAAGAATCACGTCTGGAAATAGGCGGATCACAATGTCAACTTCACTAAAGTCATCCTGATCAGCCCACCGATAATAGCCATAGCGGATTTTTTCTACATGGCCTTGTTCAATCAGTTTTTGCAGTGGCCGGTACAGGATATTCTCTGCCTGAAGCTCTTTCGTCCGCATCATGCCGCCGTATTGATCAAATATTTTTTTGTATTCGGTAGTATCTTTCATTTCTAAACACCTACATCATTCTTTCCTCTAATATATCAAACAGCGGATAAACTAATGTAATATCATTATACGTAGAAAGAGAAGGTTTGTCAACATTACTTCTTACTCTTATTTTTAATGGAGCGAATAAAGTAATGCTTCTGTTGAATATTAGACAAGGTAAAGATAGCAGGTAATCTCATAGATTACCTGCCATCTAAAAAATGATTTCAACTTTCTATCTCTTATACGATTATTTACCCTTTCAAATTTTCCAGCGCATCAGGATTATTTGCGATAATCGCGCTGGCAGTCTGACATTCATCCATGTTAGGACAGTCCCCGCAAGTTGTCACACCCTTTTTCAATGCACACTGACGAATTTCGCAAAGACTGTCTAACACAGCAACGTTCTCTTAAACACCATATTCCTCCGCCCAATGAATGATTTCAAGAAATATCGGGTATAAGGCTTTTCCCTTCTCTGAAAGAGAATACTCGACATGGGGCGATATTTCATTGAACTGCGACCTGTCAACAAAACGCGCCGCCTCCAATGTCTTTAAGGTTTGGGACAGCATGGTGTTTGTGATTCCGCCTATCATACTTTTCAGCTGGCCAAAGCGCAGGCTGTCAGCCTGGGTCAGTTCAAAGAGGACGCGCAGAACCCACTTGTTTGAAAACACATCGAACAGCATCTGCACCGGACAATCTTCGGTACAAAAATTTTCTGACACGACCATTTGCTGATATTCTTCAAAAGTCATCTTTGACATTTCATTTCCCTGGTATTGCTTACCGTACTATATACGGAAAATCTGCGTACTTGAAGAATCGTATTATGAGAGCCTGCGGGCAGCCACCAATCAAAATTTCCTTTGATGAAGGCTTCGAATTAGTGGAAAGTATTTCGGGCTGCGGCTTTGAAAAAGCTTCTCAAATTCCTGCTGAACTTTTGGAACAGGCTTACCAAGCAGGTGTAAACCTTGCAAAATAGCTTTCTTTAAATCACATGACCCAGCAAAAACCTGCAGGAGAAATTTTCCCTTGCAGGTTTTATATTAATTTTTTAGCACCGATGCCTTTTCGATTTCAGACGCGTTTTGAAATCGTACACGGCAGGCAGACACTTTAGCGCCTTACAGTCAAAGGGTCTTAATATAAGCCGTTTCATTTCTATCATAATGTGGCCTCCTCCGCAAAATTGCAATTTGTTGCTCTGTTAGAGAACAGAACGGGGATAAGCAAAAACGCCCCAGTTGGATTTGCTACTTCTCCAACTAATTGAATTGGCAAGTACGCATTATGCCAATAATGCGTACTAAAACAGCTCTACAAACTGCGGAATAACATCGACGGTGTTATCCCATATTTACTTATGTTCCTTATTTTTTCTGTATAGTTATTTTTCCAGTTTGAATTTTCTTAACTGGATAATGTAAATAATATCAAAGACGGAGCAGATTACGCCCATAAGGACAATATAAATATTGAAATCCTCGATAATACCCATTTGAATAGCTGAGCCAGCGTACCGATCCATTTTGCCACTGCCATCAGCATGGACTGACCTTTTTGTTGTATTTCTGGTATACAACGCAGTCAGGAACAGAATGGACATGGCTGCATTCTGGGCAAAGGCAGAATATTGAGCTGCCGGAATACCTCTAAATGGAAATAGAATGCAAACTGCATTACAAAACAGGATACCACCGCTAATATGGTGAATGGCATAAAATACTTTTGCGCTTTAGCCGGAAAATTCTTTTTTTTTCAAACTTAAAATAGATAAACAGGATTACAGCGTCCAGTATAAACCATGAGATATTTGCAATCTCCTGCACGTTAAAGTGACCGCTCAATCCCGTATCAATACTGTAAATGAGCTCCCATGCAATATTTAATCCCAAAGCAAACAGCGGCATCCCGCAGACTTTATCCTTGAAACCTTTGCGTATCAGTTCTATATAAACAATAGACCAGGAAATTCCGCTTAATGCTGTCAAAAAGTAACCATATAAATTCCTCCTTAAAATTAATGTATCATTTGTTACATCAATATTGTATAATGAAAGAAGCCCAAGAACAAGATACAAAACCATTTGGAATGTTACATCATGCGGAGGAATCATTATGAGAGAATTTCAGAATGAACAGCGGAATTCAGCAGAGAATGTCTTTTGAACGCCTTACTTGCCCTTATGGAAAAACAGGAGTTTAATAAAATTACAATTACAGAGTTATGTAAAAAAGCCGGCGTTACAAGATTAACTTTTACCGCCATTTTGAAAGTAAAGAAGATGTACTTCAGGATTATTTTATAAAATCTTTCAAATCTTCTTTTCAGGAATGTGTTCTTAACAGTTCCTATTCGTTCACAGAAACTTGGGCCGATGTTTTGATTATTGGCAGGAAAAAACAGACAATATATTTTTTTTGTTAGAGAAGCACGGAATTGTAAATCTCATCTATCAGCCATTTGAAAGTTGCTTAAGCCAGATGCTTCAATATTCCGATGGGTTTATGGACAATACTCATTTCGTTCAAAAAATTCATGGAAGGCGGTCTGCTGTTGGTACTGTTAGAATGGATCAAAGATTCCAAAGGAATGACTTCTCACGAAATGGCCGAAATGTTAATACGGATTTTTAAAAAATGATGACATGAAGTATATACGGGATGAAGAAGAAAAATGGAGAACAGAATAGAGACAAGCAAAAACCGCCCCGCTGAATTCGGCGTCCAGCAGGACGGTTTTACGTCCTTTTCAGATTCTATTCAAACTCGACAAATTCAAGTATATGGGGTGTATTTGAGGTGATTTCACAGGAAACGAGAAATTGCAACGCTTTCTTTGTCTAACATATTCTGGGGCAGGCGAATAAATGGGAAGTTACAGCTTTACATTGGGGTTGGTGTACTGGCCGTGCTTCTTCGTGTTTTTGCCGTACTGAATTGCAAACTTTGGGCAGCGATGCAGACAGCCAAGGCACATCACGCACCGCCTTTTACCCAAACGGGCTTTTTGTTTTCCATCCGATCGCATCTACCGGGCAGTTTCTTTCGCACAGGCCGCAGCCAATACAGCCGTCCTCAACGCGGAAATGAGAGGTCTTTCTTACTTTGACGTTATAGAGAGGCTGTCCAAACAGTTCCGCGATCAACGTCGGAGTAGCCGGGGACATTCGCCCGTTTGTCTCCCGCCGTTGCACCTTGTCTATGACTTCGGCTATTTCTACCTCGGTCGTTTTTTGTGAACGCCGCTACCTTTTCCGGCGTCGAAAGGTCGAAGATCGGCGTCCATGTATCTGGCATTCTGACGGAGTAATAGGCATCGATCTTTCTGCCCCTTAGGGCCTTGTTCGCCATACGGCCTGAGGCTCCCGTGGTCGTTCCATAGGTGGAAATGAAATAAAAATACGCTGTGTCAAGAGACACACGCTCTAGGAACTCCTTCACAATACTTGGCAAGCCCAGATCATAGGTCGGAGAGACGATGCCGATGGAAGCGCCGTCAAAAGAATACCTTTCCTGCCGGACGCAGTCCACAATAGAAATCGATTCTCCCAAGGACCTCGGCAAGCCTTGACGCAACATACTTGCAATTTCCCGTTGCCGAAAAATATAGAATCATCCATCTCACCTCCCCTAAGGCCTGATTGCTCGGCCAGCCTGTGCAGATTCCCGATCAATGTAAATTTGTGCTTATTTCAGATTCTTTCCAAGTTCATATGCGTAGTCCAAATCTTCCTTGCTTAAATCCCCCAGGGTATACGCACCTTTCGCGTTTAACACGCCGGCATTGTCCCATTCCAAATATTTTGTCATTTCCCGAAAAGCCGCGTTTGCTCCTGATGCCGCATCTGTTTCAGTATCCGCCATCGCGGTAATCAAAATAGCCTTTTTCCCGCCGTGCAGGGCGGCGTCATTTGCATAAAAACGATCAATGACCGCCTTGATTTGTGCATTGATTGTATAATAATAAATTGGCGATACAAAACACGACCGCATCGGCTTCCAGCAGATGCGGATTCAGGATTTTCATATCGTCTTCATGGAATACGCAGCATCCGGTGCTGCGGCATTGATCGCAGCCAATGCACGGATGTACCGTCTGAAATGCCGTGTCGAAACGGAAAACCTCATGCCCTGCCTCCGCCGCGCCCCGCTGAATTGATCCGCAAGCGCAGCCGTCGTACCGTGCTTATGTGCGCTTCCGGTTATCACTACAATTTTCATTTTGGTTGCCTCCTTAAATTTTTAGATTTCGCTTTGCCGCCATCTCCATTCCCTGATAAACGGGAATCAATGATCAGCGATTGTCATTTCTTCTGATAAAGTTCGTGCGTTTTGTATGCTCCGTCGCCGGATATGGAATTCCATTTTTCTTTCCGTTTTCAAAGCACCGCATCATCCACACCATATTGCGTGCAAGATTTTCATGGTCTGCATTCCCTCTTCGTCCTGAGACGCTTCCTCTGCAACGAATCCATGAACATTATTCCAATATGTTGAACCCGCTATGGGCATCTGCGCTATGCCGAAATATTTGTTCAACGCATCCAGCGCGGCCGTAGTGCCACCTCTCCTTGCAACTGCGATTGCCGCACCGGGCTTGAATTGAAACGCAGGGTAGATCTCATTGTTCCCTGAGCTATAGAAGGCACGGTCTAAAAAGTCAAAATTCTCCCGCTGGGATGTGCAAAATACACCGGCGTTGCAAACACAAAACCATCTGCACTTTCCGCCTTTTCAACAAACGTATTTACCCTATCGTCTTTGAAAACGCACTTTCCCGTTTCACGACAGACATTGCATTGCGTACAGTCTGCGATTGGCTTCGCTCCAAGTTGAATCACTTCCGTTTCAATCTTCTCGGCATCAAATACTTTCACCATTTCCTCCACGGCCGCCATTGTTGTTCCATGAAGATGGCTGCTTCCATTTACAATCAATACTTTCATCTACTCGACTCTCCTTTGTTGTTGACTTCTGGTGTTTTATATTTTAATAAATTTATTGTGAAAAAAGAAAGAACGCACTATTTTGATAGATACTATCTAAAAAGGAGAGTACAATGAAAGCACCTTATGATAAAGTCAACGCCAAACCGTTTAACTATGCGATGTCCCTTATCAGTGGCAAGTGGAAAATGCAAATTTTATTTTGGTTATGGAAACAGGAGGTCATGCGCTATGGGGAAATCAAAAGCCCTTGGTGGCATAACGCACAAAATGTTATCCAACAAGCTAAAAAGAATTAGAAGCGGATCATCTCATCATCCGTCACGAATATCGGGTGTTCCGCCAAAGGTTGAATACTGCCTTTCTGAAACAGGGCACTCGCTTATGCCTGTATTGCAATCCATTTGCCGATGGGGCTTGAACATATGCCTGATGAACCCCTTATAATCCGATAACTTTTTCCCTTCTTGCCACCCGTGGTTCTCTCGTCTGTTTTTCCATCGGGAATAACCTCCCCAAATAGGTGGTCATAATTACCACCTACTTCTTGAAATTTGGTGCTATTCCCACTCAAATGCCGTCTGCTGCAAACCCGCATGATTGAACCAAAAAGCTCATCCCCACTCGGCAAATTCAGATATAAGAGAATGCTCAAATTTTTATAACTACCGCCAGATATCCGAAACATAGAACAGGGCGAAACACTTTGCGGTGCATCTCCTGTTTCAAAGGCATTATTCGTATTTATCGGATGTATTCCGTATGGATGCGTCCTGTTGTCAGTTCTCGCTCTTCTGGAGCATGGAGCGGTGTTCCGACAGCAACCATCGCGCAAGGGACAAATCCTTCGGGCACTTTGATCTCTTTGCATAACTCAGCATTGTACTGTGCGGTCATGGGCACTGCCATCAGATATACGCTTCCCAATCCCAAGGAAGTCGCCGTCAACAACATGTTTTCAGCAATTACAGAAGCGTTTGCCATACCTATGGCCGGGTTTTCCTCTTGCTTACAATGAATCGCAATCACTGTCGAAGCACCGTAAAGAGCGTGTTCCATTGCCGGGATTGCATTTTGTGTATTGGCTTCCAACTTTGCAAGCAACACTTCATTCTGGATAACGCTCAGTTGTACATCTTGGTACATGCTGTTTCCTACTGGCGAAGCATTTGCTGACTGCAAAATAGCTGTCAATTCACTTTCTGTAACTTTTGTCTGTAAAGGCACGGCAGCTCTGCCTATTCTTAATGACATTCATAAATTCCATGTGTAATTCCTCCTTGATTTTTTATGATATGTTTATTATACTAAGGACAAAAGATATAAGCAAGTACGCAGAATATTCTGACTAGGTATTATAGACCGTACTGTCAAATAAGAAAGCGAGTAGAAAAGATTATGATTCAAGAAATGACCTATCAGCAATATATGGAGTTTATCCAGCATACATCAGAAAGCATTTTTAGTGAGTGTCCTGTACGAAAAACACTGGAATTATTGAATGGAAAATGGAAGCTCATACTGATATATGAACTCAGCAAAAGAATAGTTACCGATTTGGAGAATTAAGAAAAGCGATTCCTACTATTACCAATACCATGCTTACATCAACATTAAGAGAATTAGAAGAAATAGATATCGTTCACCGTGAGCAATACAATGAAATTCCTCCCCATGTGGAATATTCCCTAACCGAAAAAGGAAAATCATTCTTTCCGATGTTTTTCGAGATTGCCAAATGGGGAGAGAAATATCTTTAAGAAAGATACAGATGGCGGGTACTCTTTACCGCCCACCACGAGCAAGGGTGCGCCAAGGGTGTTCTCTGGCTTTCTCCGCCTGCCTTGGGGGAACAGGTGGGCGTAGCGGTAAGTGATGTCGATACTCTCATGCCCCACCCGGTCAGCGATTGCCAGAGCCGTAAAGCCCATGTCTATCAGCAGGGAAATGTGGGAGTGCCGCAGGTCGTATTCCTGATCCGCTTGACCCCGGCCTTTGCCTTGCTTCCATGTTGCCCGCCTGGGCAGCGGGATTGACCTTTAGGTTGTAGTGGCGTACCGCATGGTTGAACACGGCGCTCAACTGATTGTGCAGCGTTTTTAAGTACACGGGAATAGGGTTTGCCCTTTTCGTCCTTGTAGCCCAGCATTTCATGTCCGCCACATAGAGGGCCACGAAGTTCTCAAAGGTCATATCCAGGTCGGCGGTCTGCTGTTGCAGAAATGTCCGCCCCATTCCAGGGCCTCCCGCTTGGTGGGAAAGCTCCGCTTTATCTTCTTTTCTTTTTTTCCCCGTCCAGTTCTCATAGTAAAGGACGCATACCAGGCAAGACGGGGGCCAGCGATGATCCCACCGTCCGATACAACGACAACGACGATTGGCCCACCCACGCTCCCGTGGGGATGTACTCCAGTACGGCCTTGTGGACGAGTTCATGCGGGAATGGCTATTGCGCCAGCAGGAACTGCACTCCGGGAAATCACCAGGAGGAATATTTTGAATGGAAACTCAACTGGCCGGAAACCTGCGATGATAGCAAAAATTTGACTACTACATTCAATGGCGGAAAACAAATAGTGACAAAAAAACCGCCCTGCTGAATTTGTCGTTCAGCAGGGCGGTTTGCTTGTCACTGCAATCATTCTCTTAATACCGGGCCGATACAAAGTAGTATCAATCCAGTATCAAGCGGCAAATCGACAGGTCAAAAATCCTGTATTCATGTAGGTTTTCGCCGTTTTGACGGTTATTCCCACTCAATAGTCCGCACGGTTTCGGTGTCATATCGTAACAAACTCTATTGACCCCTTCGACCTCTGCCAGGATGCGGTCTGTAATCTTATGTAAAGATCGGCCAGTCGATGTCCTCGATGGTCGCAGTCATGGCGTCTACGGTATTGACGGCACGGATGATGACTGGATATTCGAAACTTCTGGCGTTGTTCTTCACCCCCCTACGGATTTGAAATCTGGAACGACGGTGAAATACTGCCAGACCTTCTTGTCCAGTCCGGTCTTTGCAAATTCCTCACGCAGGATGGCATCGGATTCGCGCACAGCCTCCAATCTGTCTCTTGTGATGGCACCCAGACAGCGCACGCCCAGACCGGGACCGGGGAAGGGCTGTCTGTAAACCATGTCATACGGCAGGCCCAATTCCACGCCGCAGGCTCTCACTTCATCCTTGAACAACTGACGGAGCGGCTCAACCAGTTCAAAAGCCAGGTCTTCCGGAAGACCTCCTACATTGTGATGAGATTTTACCACCTTTGCTGTCTTGGTCCTGCTCTCTACGATATCAGGATAGATGGTTCCCTGTGCCAGGAAGTCGATACCGGAAAGCTTGCGGGCTTCCTCTTCAAATACGCGGATAAATTCCGCACCGATGATCTTGCGCTTCTGCTCCGGATCCTCGACGCCCGCCAGTTTTCCGAGAAACCTTTCGCTGGCGTCAACATAGACCAGGTTGGCGTCCATCTGGTTCTTGAACACCTCGATGACGCTCTCTGACTCCCCTTTTCGCATAAGGCCGTGGTTGACGTGAACGCAGACGAGCTGCTTGCCGATGGCTTTGATCAAAAGCGCCGCTACCACAGAACTGTCCACGCCGCCGGACAGCGCCAGCAAAACCTTGCGGTCACCTACCTGCTCTTTAATCAGCTCAATCTGATCAGCTACGAAATTCTTCATATTCCAGTTGGTGTCCGCTTTGCAGGTGTCGAAGACGAATCCGCGCAGCTGCTCCTCTGTCGGCATCGAGGCCAGCTTCATCTCGCAAAGGGCTGGCGCATGGTCGATGGCCATGACAGAATATCCGGCATCATAAATTTCCGGCAGAACATCGATGTCTTTGCCGTCCACATTGCGATGTTCACCGCCGAACAAAATCACGCCCTTTACGTTAGGCAGCTTCTGCAGCTCCTCCTTTGTAATATCGTGAGGGTAAATCTCACTATATACGCCGAGAGCACGGATTTCTCTTGCCAGTGCTGTATTCTCACTGCTTCCTAAATCTAATATTACAATCATATCTTGTTTTCATAAGCATTTCTCCTCTTGTTTAATCTGTTTCTAGTTTAGCACAAATTGGCTGCCAGCGGAACAAAATTTGATCGCCCTATATTACGGACATCTTCAAGGTGCCGATGCCTTCTACTTCCATGTCGATTTTGTCACCTGCATGGACAAAGGCTGCTTGCCCATATATTCCAGCATAGCCGCCGCCATAATGGTTCCGGAGCCCAGCACATCGCCCGGGTAGATCTTGGTTTCGCGCGAAGAATAGGCGATCAAGTCACAGTAAGTGTGGTAGATAGACTTCGTGTTGTTCTCTCTGATCAGCTCCCCGTTGCGGTACAGCTTTGTCGCCATATCGTATTTTGATGGATCGTCGGGCAGTGCGTACTTTTTGCAGCTCGTCCATGGTGACGATGACAGGCCCCATGGAATTGGCGTAATCCTTACCCTTTGCCGGTCCCAGCTGCATCTGCATCTCTTCCATCTGAATGTCCCTGGCACTCCAGTCGTTCAGAATCGTCATGCCAAAGATGTAATCCGAGGCCTCATCCTTGGAGATGTTGATGCCCTCTTTTCCGATGACGACTGCAATCTCGAACTCCATATCAAAGCGCTGCGAATGCGGATGCATTTTGATCGGCTCATCGGGGCCAAAGAAAACGTTGGTGTTAGAAAAGTGAAAGCCGGCAGTCTGCGCCAGACTGCGAGCATGTTTTTCATGGTGGCATCGTCAAAACCGGCAGCCTCACCGCTGTTGATGACGTGCTCTTCGAAGCTCATAAAGTCTCTGAACGTCCTCGGTCTTGGAAGCGGCGACAGAAACTTTGCCTCATTGACGCTGCATGTCGGCGTGGCCTGCTCCAGCTTTTCCTCAATAAAGGGGTCTGCAATCCTCATATTTCTCGATAAATTCTATCATGTCGTTAGGCAATCTCTCGTCGATTCCCCGAAAACTGTAGAAATTCCCGTCTTTGACCAGCCCTGCATGGACATTGTCCTGATAACGAATCGTTGCTAATTTCATAGGTATCTCCTCCTTCGCTTCTCTAATCTTTGCTGTTTACAGTTTAGCACAAATCCTATAAAAGGGGATAAGAATACACAAATGGTTTATCTTTTTTAATTGATAGTATCCATGCTGACAGTCGCTTCCGGCTGCCTCCTTCAGGCACCTGAGAAATTTACTGATCAGCCATTCATCCCGTTTTTCCCTCTTTCAGTGAAATGCAAAGTTTGCAATAAGGTTACTTTTCCTGCAAGCAGGATTACGAAAAATAAATCTTCCGTCAAGATATCCACTCATTGATTTCAAAGGAACCCCCTACCTGTGTGTAACCCAGCTTCTCTGCCGTTTTCCTGAGACTGTCTGAATCCATCGCGGTCAGCAGGAAAGCAATTTTTTATATCCATAGGCATCCCCATCACTGATAGAAGATTTACTGCTTTATGAGAAAGCGCTATAAACAATTTCATGGTGTTAAAACGTTCCACATTTTGTTATAATTAAAGAGAGCACGGAGAACCAAATGAAGGAAATGTCATATGTACGATAATAATATTTGACGCATTAAATGTGGCGTAAATAGCAACAAGGTTATTGTAACATTTAGGTATAAAAATAGGAGGATATATGATGACAAAATTGCAAGAAATCAGCGATTACAGAAGATTTACTGGACCTGCGGAACTACACAAGGCGGTTAATACGCTAAGTGGGATTGTGGCAGGTATCACGACGGATGCTAAGATTAGTGAAGACGAGATACAAGAACTATCAAATTGGTGCTTGCTTCATGAACACTTAATTAACAAGCATCCATTCAATGAACTCATTCAATGATACGATCTGCTTATGCAGATGGCGTGATAAGCTTGGAAGAATCAAGCGATATTATCTGGCTCTGCAACAACTTTGTTTCTGATGCATCGTACTATGATTTAACAACCTCTTCAATACAATTTTTATTCGGCCTTTTACATGGTATTATGGCCGATGGAGAATTGACAAATGAGGAGATAAAACATCTGCAAACATGGTTGACTGCCAACTCTTTTCTTTCGGATGCTATCCATTTGACGAAATCGAAAGTCTTGTATCTGCAATTCTTCTGGACGGTGTTATAACCACCGAAGAACGTGAAATGCTTATGGCCTTCATTGGCGAATTTATCGATACGTCTATGTCCTATAATATCAATCAACCTCAACTTGATCAACTCAAGGAGAAATATACCATTTCAGGTGTGTGCATGATATGCCAAGAAATTGATTTCGCTGACAGGGTCTTCTGCTTTACCGGCAAGTCTCTCAATGCTACCAGACAAAAAAATTTCCGAAATCGTAACAAATAACGGTGGTACATATAATGACCGAGTTAAAAAACACTGATTACCTCATTGTTGGAAATGCCGGAAACCCATGTTGGGCTTACTCCTGTTACGGGCGTAAAATTGAGCAGGCTGTAGATTTGCGTAAAGCTGGAGGTAAAATCAAAATTGTAAATGAGATTGATTTTTGGGATGTTCTTGAGGATTTATAAACATAGGTGAATCTATAGAGGAATTATCCCCTATAAAACATGTACAACAATGTTTATTAGTTAGGGAAGCAGAAGAAGTAATGAAATGGGAAACTTTTTGATGATGAAAAGAGTGGCATCGAAACTGATAACAGAGAAAAATTATTCGAAGATGTCAAACACACAGATGAAGATGGTGAAGAATACTGGCTTGCAAGAGAACTGCAGGAAGTGCTTCAGTATAAAGAGTGGAGAAATTTTGTAAAAGTAATTGATAAAGCAAAAGCTGCTTGTAGAAATACCGGAAACGTTGAAAATGACTATTTTGTTGGCATCAACAAAATAGTAACTACCGGTATAGCCACGTGAGATAGATGACATTATTGCCCAAAATGGCGATTTCGAAAAAGGTTATCGCTCTTGCGCAAACATACTTTGCCGTGCAGACTAGAAAGTAGGAACTCCATGATATGAAGAGCTTTCTGATAATCAGAAGCAGCTTGCTATACGTAGCGAAATGGTCGAACATAATAAAGCTCTTGCTGATGCCGCAAAGAAAACGCAAATCAGACGCAATATGATGTAGGTAAGAAAGTCAGACAGACTATAAAAGAACTCGGTGGTACGATGCCGGAGGATCTTCCTACTCCTGAGAAAAGCATTAAGCAAATTCAGCGCGAGGAAGAAAAGAAAAAGCTGAAATAAAAAATGAAAAAGCTTGTTATGACGCTGACAAAGTTTGTTGCCGTTTACTTTCTCTTAACTTGACTATCACCTAAAAAATTGCGAGACGCAAAATGCATCTCGCAATTTTATGGAGGCGACACCCAATTTGAACTGGGGAATAAAGGTTTTGCAGACCTCTGCCTTACCACTTGGCTATGTCGCCATATGTATAGGACGCTGAATCAGCATCCTAATTGTTGGCTAGGGTAGCAGGATTCGAACCTGCGCATGATGGAATCAGAATCCATTGCCTTACCGCTTGGCGATACCCCCAACGTTTATGGGGTGGATAGTGGGATTCGAACCCACGTATACAGGAGCCACAACCCTGTGTCTTAACCACTTGACGATACCCACCATATTGTATGCGTAATCTACGCTTTTGTTGCTAAAATTTTGCAATTCATTGTCACATACATATTGTGCTCAACATTTGCAATAAATATTTTAGCACACTTCTTTACAGAATGCAAAAACATTCATGTAAATTTTTAAAAAATTGGCGACCCGGAACGGATTCGAACCGTCGACCTCCAACGTGACAGGCTGGCATTCTAACCAACTGAACTACCAGGCCGCATCCATGCTTGTTAATCTGCTGAACTGCCGTGTTGCTGCTCGCAATTCAAACAAATTCCCTGCACATTTTGTTTGCTTCGATTTGAAACAATGGTGGGCGTTATAGGGCTCGAACCTGTGACCCCCTGCTTGTAAGGCAGATGCTCTCCCAGCTGAGCTAAACGCCCAAAAAAATGGTAGCGGCGAGTGGAGTCGAACCACCGACCTTCCGGGTATGAACCGGACGCTCTAGCCAACTAAGCTACACCGCCACGCGAGTTTGTTTCAAATCGCTGCAAGAAAATATATTACCAAATCATCCAACGATTGTCAACAACTTTTTTCCAACTTTATTGGATTTTTTTTAGAGCGTATTTTCGGAATCCTATATATACAGCAATTGCAGTCTAGATTTTATATAATTCCCATCGGTACTGCTCGATTACATATTTTAACTGATAAAGCCTGCTTTCGTCAAGTACTTTTTGACTCACAAGTGTAAATTAATGTGTCGATTCCTGCAAGTCTGCTTTCTTCAACGGTTACTATTTTGTCCACATATACCTCTATTTTATCCCCGAATCTTGAAAAAATTTAAATTTATATGGTATTGGTTTTTATTATCGCTAAATGTAGCAATTACATCTATCGGTTTTGCCACAATCTTCACTGCTTATATCCTCCCATCATAAGATAATTTCCATCATTGATCCCACCCTCCAGAGGTTTCATATCTGTATTGACAAAAGTTCCCCGGTAAATCGCAGTCTGCCCGAATCGATTTCTGATTTCATCCACCACCTTGTTCAAAGCCTCATCCTCCCTCTATTTGTCGAATATCAAACACCGATAATTGATATTCATCCTTTCTAGTAAATTCAGACAGTCTGATACCCAGCTGCCGCACCGGTTCCCCTTTCCAGCACTCTTCAAATAAACTGCACACATATCTGTATATTTTAGTCGTATCGTCTGTGAAAAACGGCAGTTGTATTTGGTGAGTATATCGGACAAAAGCCGTTGGTTTTCACACCGATTCCAATCAAAGAGGCTTTACATTGATGGCGTCTGAGCCGTCCCGCGACTCTGTCAGTCAGTGACAAAAGATAATTTTCTGCTTCCCGTTTGTCGGTCACATCGTATTTGATCGTCATGCTGTTGCTGAGACTTTTTTGCAGCACCTCATCATTGGGCGTAACCCGGTCGTGGTCAATGCCATTGGCGTATTCCCAGATTAGTTGTCCATGGCTTTTAAGGAGGCTGCGCAGCAAAACCAGTTCACTGCAGGCTAGATCGCCGATGGTATTAATATTGATTTTGTTCAATTTTTGGCAGAAGCTCTTCCTACCATAAACAGTTCTCTCACATTCAAAGGCCATAACTTTTCTTCCAACTCTTTTGGCTGAGAATCGTGTGAACCAGGTCCGGCTTTTTAGCTCCCCTGCCATCTTTGCCAGAAGTTTATTGTTGCCCACACCCACGTTTACCGTAAAACCCAATTCCTTTTGATTCGTTCTTTGATTTCAAAGGCCGCCGCCTCTGGTCTGCCAAATCGCTTTTCGCAGTGGTCAAAATCCACAAAACATTCGTCTACGCTGTATCTCTGAATCACTGGCGAATATTCCTGCAGAATGCTATACATTGCGTTGCTGCAGGACAGATACAGATCGTAATTGGGCGGAAACAACAAAAAAGTTCCGGGCAGCGTTGTTTTGATTCGTATAAACTTTCTCCCCGTGCCTATTTTGTACTTCTTTGCAGGAATGGACTTTGCCAAAATAATGCCGTGCCGGTCTTCCGGATTCCCTGCAATAGCTGCAGGCACTGTTCTGATATCCAATGGATATCCCTTTTTCTAAAAGGTCTACTGCCGTCCAGCTGAGATAGGCCGAATTAGCGTCTACATGCATGACAGTCACACTGCTCACCTCTTCCTTCGCTTAAAAAGAACATATGTTCTTTATGATGTTAGTATAGCACCCGCTCTCCCTCATTTTCAACTGGAAAAATTTACATCACCTTTGGGGTTAAACAAAGAAAAAGACAGCCAGTCTAAAGACTGCTCTGCCTAATCCAACATTACTGGAATTTGATTTTAGCTCTAAAGTGTCTTCCGTTACATTACAGTCATAGGCCAAAACCGCTACACCTTCTTTCACTGCCTGACGCAATGCATCTCCAAAACGCTCTGTGAGTTCTGTCATTAGGCTCAAATTGCTGAATTCCGTCATTTGAATGACAAAGAGTACAAAACCCCTATAACCTTCTTTCACTGCCTGACAAAAGCTCATAAACGTGTTTAACGCCTCTTTCCGTCGGCGCATCGGGGAACCTGGCTATATGGCCCTCTGCAAGAGTCACTCCTTTGACCTCCAGCCAGCCTTTTACACCATTCTCGTCTTCCACGTAAAAATCAAAGCGAGAGTCGCCAAAGGTTTTTTCTCTTTTAACAAAGGGGAGTTTTCCCCATACCCGGCAGCTGCAGACTGTCATCCAGGAGCGCCTCTTCACAGACTTTGTTCGGCGCCTGCGAATCCATGTTAACCAAAAGATCCCCTTTCTTCACTCCAATCAGAGAATAGCGCATCTTACGAGTTCCCATTCGCCCATAAAAAATCTTCCAAATATACTTCCGCGCCGGGAATTAAAAAGTTCTCTGCACCTGCCCGTATTTTTAACGTGGGCCTTTTCTTTTTTTCCATCAGTCAAAACCTCCGCAATAAAAACGGTTTGGCCTTGCGATAAAATTTCCTTTACATATGTTTTCGTATTTCATGCATTGTATTTTATCAAAAATTCAATTATAATGGAAGCGGTCATTTGAAAATAAGACGTGGCTTCCATTGCATCATGTACTACGACTGCTTTTTTTAATGGATTGCACATGATATAATAAAAGCTACATTTGAAAATTAAGTGGATGCTTTTATTGCATCGTGACTTCCGATTCTAATTTCAATCGATGTGTCACGATATAATGGAAGCGGTCATTTGAAAATAAGACGTGGCTTCCATTGCATCATGTGCTGCGACTGCTTTTTTTTAATGGATTGCACATGATATAATAAAAAGCTGCATTTGAAACTAAAAGTTAACCTTTATAGCCGATTTTACTGGATTTAAGGATAACCGTTATAAGCAGATTCACATATTTTCAATAAAAAGTGAAACCAGGCGATAAAAAACAAAAAACACATATAAT